>JAEIGA010012968.1_pt1 | contig 12681 bp, 7 predicted proteins | sample 9270691 | NCBI WGS metagenome assembly JAEIGA01 (sample SAMN17057246, study PRJNA624740) | gut metagenome | biome: biome; isolation source: fecal sample | host: Bos grunniens | place: China: Xizang | collected 2019 | reverse complement strand
GAGCAGTTAAAAGAATTAATACAAATATCAACACTATCATTTTCCAAAGTTTTTCCAAGAGAACAACTCACACCTTAAAGTAGTTGAAAAATATCACCACACATTAATAAATAATATTCTTTTTTTATAAAACAGCACAGCGATAAAATACTCACAAAATAATCATTCTACACTTTTACCCAGAAGAAACAAGCAATCATAAATTTCATTTTTAAAAACACAAACAAATCACAAAAAGAATGTTTTGGAAAACTTTTTAATCAATCAAAAAATACAATATACTGTTTTTCAATACTTTAATTTTTAAAATTGAAAACTTTATAAATTCACCAATATTTTTTATTTCTTTTTTAATGCAAATAAAATTATTTTCCGTATACTTGCAAAAAATTTTACAGGGCAGACAAACCTCATTAAAACGCATTGTACAAACGATTAATATATCTCAAAGAAAGTGGAACAGAAAATCTACACACACGAAGAGGCATTTGCCGCTTCGCTTGAGTACTTCAAAGGCGATGAACTTGCAGCTCGCGTATGGGTTAACAAGTATGCCTTAAAGGACTCTTTTGGCAACATCTATGAAAAAACACCCGATGACATGCACTGGCGTATTGCCAACGAAATAGCACGCATCGAGCAAAAGTACAGCAACCCCATGTCTGCACAAGAGTTGTTCGACCTCATGTCGCACTTCCGCTACATTGTACCCCAAGGTAGCCCCATGACAGGTATTGGTAACAACTTCCAGATAGGTTCACTCTCAAACTGCTTCGTTGTAGGATTGACCGGTGAGCCAGATTCATATGGTGGTATTATAAAGATTGACGAAGAGCAAGTACAACTCATGAAACGCCGTGGCGGTGTAGGTCACGACTTGTCACACATCCGACCCAAAGGCTCACCCGTTAAGAACTCTGCACTCACATCAACCGGCCTCGTTCCTTTTATGGAACGTTTTTCGAACTCTACCCGTGAGGTTGCTCAAGATGGTCGCCGTGGTGCATTGATGCTCACTGTTTCTATCAAGCACCCCGATTCTGAAGCATTTATCGATGCTAAAATGACCGAGGGTAAAGTAACAGGTGCCAATGTATCGGTAAAGATAGACGACCGCTTCATGGAGTGCGCTATATCGGGCGAACCTTATGTGCAACAATACCCTATCGAAGGTAACGATCCATATGTAACTAAAGAGGTAAATGCACGTGAAATATGGCGTAAAATTGTACACAATGCATGGAAATCGGCCGAGCCCGGTGTATTGTTCTGGGATACAATCCGTCGCGAGTCAGTACCCGACTGCTATGCCGACCTTGGTTTCAAAACTGTATCGACTAACCCCTGCGGCGAGATACCTTTATGCCCCTACGACAGTTGCCGCTTGTTAGCTATCAATCTCTATTCATACGTTGTTAATCCTTTCACTCCCAAGGCTTACTTCGACTACGATTTGTTCAAGTCGCACGTCGCCAAGGCTCAACGCATCATGGACGATATCATCGACCTTGAAATGGAGAAAATTGAAAAGATTATCGAAAAGATTGCTGCTGACCCCGAGACCGACGAGGTAAAACACACCGAGTTGAACTTGTGGAATAAAATACGTACACGCACACTTCAAGGCCGCCGTACCGGTGTAGGCACAACTGCAGAAGGTGACATGATTGCTTCGCTTGGTCTTCGTTATGGTACAGAAGAGGCAACTGCTATGTCAGAAAATGTACACCGCACATTGGCGTTAGCAGCATACCGCTCATCGGTAGATTTGGCACGCGAACGTGGTGCATTTGAGATATTCGATGCTAAACGAGAGGAAAATAATCCCTTCATCAATCGCTTGAAAGAGGCTGACCCCGAGTTGTATGAATTGATGGTAAAATATGGTCGTCGCAATATAGCATGTCTTACAATTGCTCCTACCGGCACAACCAGCCTTATGACGCAAACCACATCGGGTATTGAGCCTGTATTCTTGCCCGTTTACAAACGTCGTCGCAAAGTAAATCCCAATGATGCCGAGGTACATCCTGACTTCTGGGATGAAAATGGTGATGCATTTGAAGAATACGTTGTGTACCACCACAAGTTTATGACTTGGATGGAAACTAACGGCATGGAAGTCAAGAGCAAATATACACAAGAAGAGATAGATGAATTGGTAGCCAAATCGCCCTACTTCAAAGCCACATCGAACGATGTCGATTGGTTGCAAAAGGTACGTATGCAAGGCCGCGTACAAAAGTGGGTAGACCACTCTATCAGCGTTACTATTAACTTGCCCAGCGATGTGAGCGAAGAACTTGTGAACGACCTCTATGTAGAGGCATGGCGCTCTGGTTGCAAAGGATGTACTGTATATCGCGATGGCTCACGCTCGGGTGTACTCATATCGGTTAGCAAAGAAAAAGAGGAGAAAGAAAAGCGCAAAGCAGCTGAAGCCGCAGCCGCCGAGGCCGCAGCAGTACCCGCAACACCCATTGTAGCCCACAAGCGTCCCATTGAGTTGGAGGCCGATGTAGTTCGTTTCCAAAACAACAAAGAGAAGTGGATTGCCTTTGTTGGCTTGCTCGATGGTAAACCTTACGAAATCTTTACAGGTTTTGCTGATGACGATGATGGTATCTTCTGCCCCAAGAATGTAACCAAAGGTAAGATTATCAAAGCCGTTGATGCTGATGGCTACAAACGATACGACTTCCAGTTTGTCAACAAACGTGGCTACAAAATCACAATCGAAGGCTTGTCAGATAAGTTCAACCCCGAATACTGGAACTACGCCAAACTTATATCGGGCGTATTGCGCTATGGCATGCCCATTGATCAAGTATTGAAACTCGTTGCGAGTCTCGAACTCGATAGCCAAACAATCAATACCTGGAAAAACGGTGTAGAGCGCGCATTGAAAAAATATCTGCCCAATGGTATGCAAGCCAGTGGACAAACTTGCCCCAACTGTAAGCAAGAGACCCTAATCTATCAAGAAGGCTGTCTCATCTGCACCAACTGTGGCACATCACGTTGTGGATAATCATCATACATTTAGTATGCAATATGAGCCCGATAGCTGAAAAGTTATCGGGTTTTTCTTTTGCACAAATCCAAAAGTATATAAATCATTACTAAAGAACCAAAAATTCTCACTATCTTTGTTTTTTGAGAGAAATTTATTCAGTAACTAAACAAAAACAAATATCATTAATGCTATGAAAAAGAGCGATTTAATCTTTGCAGTATGTGTAGTGGCTTTATTCTTGCCCTTCTTTGTTATTGAACCCGTATACGCTTGGTACAAGACATTCAATGCCGAGCATAGTATGATTATGAGTTTCCTTAAGTTCGGCATCCTCTCAACCATGGGTGAGATGCTCGGACACCGCATCAGTACAGGTACATATTATTCAAAGACATTCGGTATATTGCCCCGCGCTATTGTATGGGGTTTCTTAGGTATGGGTATTAGCATGGCTATGACTATCTTCTCGGCAGGTACACCTGTATTCCTTGAGAAATTGGGCTTGGCCGATGCAACATCACTACTCAAGTCAGCCGACTTCTCTTGGGCCAAAGTATTGGTAGCCCTCTCGGTATCGGTAGCAATGAACACCATCTTTGCACCTGTATTTATGACATTCCACAAGATAACCGATGCACACATAGCTCGTTGTGGAGGTTCGGTTAAGGCACTTATCACACCCATTCCTATGGCCGAAATGTTTGCCAATATCAACTGGAACGCTCAATGGGGATTTGTATTCAAGAAAACCATCCCCTTCTTCTGGTATCCCGCACACACTATCACCTTCCTTTTGCCTACCGAGCAACGTGTATTGTTTGCAGCTCTGTTGGGTATCGTATTAGGTGTATTGTTGGCTGTAAGCACCAAGAAATAAAGCTCTAATACTTAAATATTATCACCATGAAACACTGGCTTATAGCCTGCGCAACAGCGTTAGGCAGTATGTTTACACTCTGCGCCCAGAGTTTTACCGAATGGCAAGACCCCAACATCAATGCCATCAATCGACTACCTATGCATGCCGATTATCATATAGTTAATAATGGCGATAGTGAGAATAACTACGAACTCACTCTCAACGGTACTTGGCATTTTAATTGGGTAGAGAATGCCGATATGCGCCCTACCGACTTTTTCAAGGTTGACTACAACGATAGTAGCTGGGATAAAATGGAAGTACCCGGTATGTGGGAATTGAATGGTTATGGCGACCCTTTGTATGTCAATATTGGCTATGCATGGCGCAAAAATTTTGAGAATAATCCACCCTACGTGCCTATCGAGCAAAACCACGTAGGTTCATATCGTCGCACATTCAACCTACCCGAGAACTGGAAAGGTCGCGATATTATTCTCAATATAGGTGCTGTAACATCCAACGTATATGTGTGGATAAATGGTAAGTTTGTAGGCTACTCAGAGGACAGCCACCTGGAGGCATCGTTCGACATTACACGATACGTAAAGCCCGGCGACAATCTCATTGCCTTACAAGTGTTCCGCTGGTGTGACGGCACATACCTCGAAGACCAAGACCTATGGCGCATGTGTGGCATATCGCGCGATGTTACAATAGAGGCTCGCGACAAGACACGTATGGTCGACTGGCACATCACACCTATGCTCGATAGCGACTATCGCAATGGCACCCTGACGGTTGATATGCAATTGACAGGCAAAGCTACCGATATTGAGTTATCGCTCATTGACTCAAATGGCAATGCTGTAGCAACACAAAACATTGTACCACGTAGCAATAAAGCATCAACGACATTACAGGTAGAGAATGCCATACTCTGGAGTGCCGAAGCACCCCACCTATACAAATTAACAGCCCGCATTCGCAACCATCAAAGAACGACCGAGATTGTTGCTCAACGTATAGGCTTCCGCACATCGGAAATTAAAGGAGGTCAGCTACTTATCAATGGAAAGCCCATTCTTATCAAGGGTGTAAATCGCCACGAAATAGACCCTCGTAAGGGATTTGTAATGACACGCGAACGCATGATAGAGGATATCATGCTCATGAAGCAACTAAACATCAACGCTGTACGTACATGCCATTACCCCAATACCCCCGAATGGTATGACCTATGCGACGAGTACGGCTTGTATGTTGTCGACGAAGCCAATGTTGAGTCGCATGGTATGGGTTACGACGAAAAGACACTTGCTCGTGTGGATGCGTATGCGAAGGCGCATCTTGAACGCAACCAACGCATGGTATTGCGCGACAAGAATCACCCTTCGGTTATCATCTGGAGCATGGGTAACGAAGCCGGCATGGGTAAAAACTTCGAGGCTTGTTATCGTTGGATAAGAGAGTACGACCCCTCACGTCCTATTCACTACGAACGCGCTGTCGACTATCAGTATTTTGTCAACTCACACTTCACTGACATCATGTGTCCCATGTATGCCTCGCCGAAGTGGTGCGAAAGATATTTGCAAAGCAATCCAGAACGCCCCCTGATACAATGCGAGTATGCACATGCCATGGGTAACTCGATGGGTGGATTTAAGGAGTATTGGGACTTAACTCGCCAATATGCCCAATATCAAGGTGGATTTATCTGGGATTTTGTCGATCAGGGTTTGGCTCGTTATGAGGATAATGGTCGAGTATCGTTCCTATATGGCGGCGACTACAACGACTATGATGCTACCGACAATTCATTTAATTGCAACGGCATCATCGCCGGCGACCGCACACCCCAAGCTCATGCTTACGAGGTGCGCTTCCAATACCAATCAATATGGACTCGTCCTATTGACCTTACGAACGGAATCATTGAACTATACAATGAGAACTTCTTTATTGATCTGAGCAACTATCGTCTCAACTGGCAGTTGGTAGTAGATGGCATTGCCATGCAAGGTGGCAGCATAGAACATCTTGACGTTGCACCACAAGAATGCAAGAACTACACGCTCAACTACGATTTAGAGAAAATATCGGATACGGCTCAAGAGGTACTGCTCAACATTGAGTTTATTACTCGCAACAAAGAGGCTTTATTGCCACTCAATCACGTAGTAGCATACAATCAACACATTGTAAAAGAGTACGACACAGAAAAGGCCTACACCCTGAATAAATCAGACCGCGACATCAAGATAACACAGTTTGAGAAAGCTGTTCACATTGAGGGAAATGACTGGATAATATCATTTGGTCGCAACGGATTTATCAATCGCATGGATTATGGCACAATGTGCATGATGCCCGACGGCAGTTCATTAAGGCCCAACTTCTGGCGCGCACCCACCGAAAACGATTGGGGCGCTCAGTTGCACAAGCAATTTGCCGTATGGCGCAGTCCTCAAATGAAACTCACTTCATTCGATTATACCATTGAGAATGGTTGCGCAATTATCAACACACGCTTCGATATGCCCGAGGTAAAAGCACAACTAACCATTGACTACACAATCAATGGCGAGGGCGAGATTGCCGTTACGCAAGCTATGCACACTACCGAAGGAACTGATATACCTCAACTATTCCGCTACGGCATGCGCATGGAAATGCCCGCTCGATACAATGTCGTAGAGTATTATGGTCGTGGCGAAGTGGAAAACTATAGCGACCGCAAGAGCGGAGCACGCATAGGGTTATATCGTCAAGACGTCGACGAAATGTACAACGATAAGATGGCTCGTCCACAAGAATCGGGTACACACAGCGACCTTCGATATTATAAGGTACTGGATAGCACCGGTGGCGGATTATGTATTAAAGCTGCCACACCCTTCTCGGCATCGGCACTTCCCTACTCTATCGAGGCACTCGACCTCTCACGCAACGACTATCGCCGCCACTCGGGCGAGTTGGTACCCGACAACACCACACACCTCTGCTTCGACTTGGTACAGCGCGGCCTAGCTTGTATCAATTCGTGGGGCGCATGGCCACTCAAGCCCTATCAAGTACCTTACCAAGACTATACTTTCCGATTTATCATCTCTCCGATAAGATAGAGAAATGATTATCATATACAAATCGCCTCGCCACTCGATGTAGCGAGGCGATTTGTAATACGATGTGGTTGGATATACTCTTGTTTTACACTGCAACTACTCAGATTATAGGTAGTAGCGAAATCCAAGACCAACAGAGTTTAATATGCCAAAATGCACAGAGCCTAACGAACTTTTAGGCAAATATGCGTGGAATATGTTATCGAGGTTTAAGCAAAGTCCTACATGTTTAGAGGGTTTAAACTCAAAAGCAATCACGTTAAGACCCAAAGAAACGGCACCTAATGCAAAGTCTTTTCCTGTTATAAAACCACCTCCGAGAGTGAGCTCGGGAGTATAGTAGAAATTATCTAACAGTTTTACATAATAAGAGAAATTAGGAGAAAGAGTAAATATTGCCACATCGGCTGCAAAATTACATGACAACTCAGCTCCTATGCGGAAATTATTGGCTACAAAATATGAATATTCGGGAATCACCGCATAAGTTAAAGCATTAAGATTGCCATCCTCATGTGTGAAGGTTGTAGCACCAATATTAAAACTTCCTCCCACATACATTTCACCCTTCTCTTGAGCAGAAACATTAATTGTAAATAAAGCACTTAAGCAAAGCAACGAAATAATAATTTTTCTCATACTGTTTTTTTGTTTTTTTTAATATTAAATTTTTATATACCGATAAACTTTATGATATCGACAAATAGTTGCCTTTTTGTAGACATTGTGTATACAGTCGGCTTCACATGTATCCTAACGCAAAACTATGTAAATTCCATATTGTATCCTAAATTACATTGTTTACATTTCGGTATATATTGTAATATTTCCGCCATTTTTCTACCTCGTAGGACGGAATGTAAAATAATTTAAAGGTGTTATATTATAAAATAACAGTTACATGTAAATAAAAAAATCCCAGTGTAGTACTCTACACCGGGATGATATTTCTAACGCTTAAAGCAAGCGATAAATAGAATTCGGCTATCAATATCCGCAACAATTCAACATCAGTCCGTACCACCACCGAGGGCATGGAAGAGTGAGATAACACCTTGTATCTCGTCATAACGGTCGGATGCTTGCATCAGTTCGGCTTGCAAGAGATTTTGTTGAGCAGTAAGCACCTCGAGATAGTTGGCACTACCATGTTTCATCAACAAGCGAGTGTTCCATATAGCCGCTTGCAAGTTCAATATTTGTTTTGCATCAATATCGATACGCTTGCGAGCTGTCTGCCATTGTACCAAAGCATTATTGACCTCAGCACCTGCATTAAGCAACGATTGTCGGAACAACAGCAAAGCCTCCTCTTGTTGCGCCTCGGCAATCTTTAAGTTGGCTATATTCTTACCTTGATTGAACAGGGGTTGTACCAACGAACCAAGAGCATTGAGCAACCAACCCACCGGATTGGTTATCGTTGCGCCGTTATTAGTCCACCCTGCCGATCCGGTGAGCGATATAGAGGGATAGAAATTGGCATGCGCCATATTGGTCATATAGAAGGCCTCGGCAAGCGCATATTCGGCTTGACGCACGTCGGGTCGGAAACTCAACAATTGCAAGGGAATACCCACCGACAATTCCTCGGGAAACACTTGGTCAGACAACTTGCCTCGCTGCAACATTGCCGGAGCCAGACCCAACAATACCGAAAGAGAATTCTCTTGCTCAATAATGCGACGTTCAAGTGTCAGCACCGAGCCTTCTACATTCAGACGGTTTGCCTTGGCTTGCAATACAGCAGCTTCGTTGGTCTTACCTGCACGCTTCAATGCCTCGAGCGTGCGAATATTCTCCTCCCATGTGTCGAGTGTTCGACGGCTTATCTCCAACTGTTCATCGAGCATTAGTAGCGTAAAATAGCTGTCGGCAATAGTAGCAATCAACTTCGTTTGAACAGCTTGCTTATAAGCTTGCGTTTGCTCCAAGACAGCTTGCGAGGCGCGAGTAGCATTGAGTTGCTTGCCAAACACGTCTAACTCCCAGTCAGCCATGACAGCTAAGTTAAACGATGTTTTGACTTCACTTCCTGCAAACTGATTTAATCCACCTTGTGCAGAGAAATTGAGACTCGGAATGAAAGCCAATCGAGACTGCATCAAAGCCGCCTCGGCCTGCTCAACTCGCAATTGAGCTATCTTCAAGTCGGTATTTTGCGATAGTCCATGTTCAATCCAGTTTTGTAACAAGGTATCGGTAAAGACCGCACGCCACGACATATAGCCTATGGAGGTATTGTCGACCGATATAACAGTAGTATCGATAGGCAGTCGTTGATAAAGACTATCTACCACGGGCAACTCAGGCTGCTTATATTGTGTGTACAAATTGCAACTACTCATGGTAAGCAGCCACATTGTCAATGCAAATAATATATTATTTTTCATACTCTTAACATTCTATTTTAGCAATCTGCGAGGCATTACCTTCTCCTCCAAAGTGCGGAAAATGATATACAATACCGGCACGATAAAAATAAGTGCAAGCGTACCAATGAGCATACCACCAACCGTACCTACACCTATCGATATATTACCATTTGCACCCACACCGGTAGCAAACATCAGAGGTAACATACCAAATATCATAGTCAACGAAGTCATAAGAATAGGACGCAATCGGGCCTCAGCTGCTGACATAGCAGCATCTACAATACTCATGCCTTGGCGACGACGCTCGGCAGCAAATTCGGTAAGCAGAATAGCAGTTTTGGCCAACAGACCAATAAGCATAAGCAGACCAATCTGTAGATAAATATTATTTTCCAATCCAAACATGCGAGCAAACAAGAAGCTACCCGCCAAACCGAAAGGTACTGAGAGCAAGATGACAATGGGCGTAAATATGCTCTCATACAATGCACAAAGGATAAGATAGATGAAGACAATACAGAATGCAAATATTACAACCGTAGCCTTTCCTGACGAAGCCTCCTCTCGCGACATACCGCCAAATTCAAATCCATATCCGGCAGGAAGTACCTCTGCGGCAACTTCGCGCACGGCTTGAATAGCCTCACCCGAGCTATATCCCTTGGCCGGTTGTCCATTGACCGAAATTGCGGTAAAGAGATTAAATCGTGAAATAGATTGCGCGCCATATACACGTGTAAGGGTTACATATTGGTTGATTGGACTCATTTCGCCCTTATCACTGCGCACAAACATGTTACTCAGGGCATCGGTATCGAGACGATACTCAGGAGAAGCCTGCAACATTACACGATATAGCTTAGAGAAGCGGTTCATATTTGATGCATAACTACCACCTATATAGCCCGATATAACATCAAGCACATCATCGGGCGATACACCATTACGTTTGCAACGAGCAGCATCTACTTCGAGCAGATATTGAGGATATTTAGTATCGAACGATGTAGAAGCTCGAGCAATCTCGGGGCGATCATTCAACTCGGCAATCAGGTTGTTGGTAATGCGCTGCAAGTCTTCGATACTACCACCCTTCTGATCTTGTACATACAACTCGAAACCGCTACTTACGCCATAGCCGGGAATCATACCACGTGTAAATACAAGTATCTTGGCCGATTTTATATCATCAATGCGACGATATATCTCCTCTATTACCGAATCGATATCGTCAGACTTCTCTTTGCGTTCATCCCAGTTCTTCAGACGGATGGTAAACATACCGCACGATGCACCTTGACCACTCATCATACCACGTCCTGTAGTCTTGGAGTAGACTTCAATTTGCGGAATGGCACTAATACGCTTATCAATCTCATCCATCACCTTGATGGTCTCCAATAAGTTTGTACCAGGAGGTGTCTGTACATCGATGTTTATCGAACCCATATCTTCCTTGGGCACAAGACCGGTCTTGGTTGTTTGCAACATATAGAACAACCCACCACAAGCTATCACAATAAGCAACATAGAGAACCAGCGATGACGGAACATGAACGACACACCGCCCTTATACTTATTGACAATACGGCTAAAGGATGCCTCGAATGCAATGTGAAAACGTGAAGAAAAGCTCAATTTTTTTCCTTCGGCTGCAGTATCGTGCGGTGTCAAGATAAGTGCACAAAGTGCCGGACTGAGGGTGAGCGCAGTGAGCAACGAGATACCCACAGCTACAGCCATTGTTAATCCGAATTGTGTATAGAATGTACCTGTTGTACCACCCATGAAACTTACGGGAATAAATACAGCCATAAAGACAAACGTAGTAGTAAGCAAGGCTGTTGTAATACCACCCATAGCACTTACGGTTGCTTCATAAGCCGACTTGTATCCTTCGTCAAACTTTGCCTGCACCGCTTCTACTACTACAATGGCATCATCAACCACCGTACCAATAACAAGCACCAGAGCAAAGAGAGTAATGAGGTTGAGACTAAATCCGGCTACCAACAAAAAGGCGAATGTACCTACCAACGATACAACAATAGAAGCCGCCGGTATAAGTGTCGAGCGCAAGTTTTGCAAGAATATATACACCACCAATATCACAAGCAATATCGCCTCAAAAAGTGTCTTAATTACATTCTTGATAGAAGCGTCAAGGAAGTCCTTGGTACTCATCAAGTCGACAATCTCCATACCGCGAGGTAAGTCTTGCTTGATTTCCTCTACCACCTTGTCAATGTCTTCAATGATTTCATTGGCATTAGAGCCCGATGTTTGTGATATCATACAAGTAACACCCGGATGACCATTTACCGTACCTACATACTCATAGCTACGCGAACCCAACTCGACACGCGCCACATCCTTGAGTCGCAACACAGTACCATCGCTCTGTGCACGTATTACAAGTTCCTCATAATCGGACTCTTTTTCATATCTACCACGATACTTCAATGTATAACGGAAAGTGTTATCCGAATCGGCACCCAACGTTCCTGTAGGAGACTCAATATTTTGTTCATCAAGCACTTTGCGAATATCCGAAGGCATCAAGTTATACTTTGCCATTTTACCCGGGTCGAGCCATATACGCAACGAATAGTCGCCACCCATAATATCAACCTCACCTACGCCTGCAATACGCGAAAGACGCGGTTCGACATTGATTTTCATATAGTTGCTTATGAAATTCTGGTCGAAAGTATTATCGGGGCTATAGACTGCCAACATCTTGATACGGCTTGTCTGACGTTTTCTCACTGTAACACCACTGCGGGTTACCTCGGCCGGCAACAAACCTTGCGCTTGCGCCATACGATTCTGCACATTCACCATAGCCATGTCACCATCGGTACCTTGACGGAAATATATTTGTATATTGGCCGAGCCGGAGTTGGTCGACGACGACACCATATACATCATATCTTCCACACCGTTAATCGCCTCCTCAAGAGGGATAACGACACTCTTCTGTACCGTCTCGGCACTTGCACCGGCATAGTTGGCCGACACACTGATAGTGGGCGGAGCAATCTCGGGGAACTGCTCGACCGGAAGTTGCGATAAGGCAATAAAACCGATAATAAGAATAGCTACCGATACAACACCCGAAAGAATAGGTCTATCAATAAATGTCTTTACATTCATAGGTTACTCCTCCTTGTTATCATCTTTGGCTACCACTACAGTACCTTCGCGAATGAGTCCTGCACCTTCGGCAACAATTACATCGCCTTCATGCAATCCCGACTCTACGATATATTCGGTACCATTATTTTGCGGCAACACTTC
>JAEIGA010012967.1_pt1 | contig 12681 bp, 13 predicted proteins | sample 9270691 | NCBI WGS metagenome assembly JAEIGA01 (sample SAMN17057246, study PRJNA624740) | gut metagenome | biome: biome; isolation source: fecal sample | host: Bos grunniens | place: China: Xizang | collected 2019 | reverse complement strand
TATTTCAGACTTAGTATTAAAGAAACCTGGCAAATTCACAGAAGAAGAATTTGCCATCATAAAAGGTCATACATATATTGGGGCAATTCTTTTCCGAAATAAACAGTCCTCATTTGATGATATGGCTTTGGAAGTTGCTTTACATCATCATGAACGTTGGGATGGACAGGGATATCCTGGAAAAATTGATTTAGATACTTTAGATATTGAAAATCCAAGTACTATAAAAGCGGAAGTTCTATCTGGAAGTGATATTCCTTTGGCTGCTAGAATTGTGGCTATTGCAGATGTTTTTGATGCTTTATCTTCAAGACGAGTTTATAAAGATGCTTGGATAGAAGATGACGTTCTAAAAGAAATGAAATCACAGGCTGGTAAACAATTTGACCCAGAATTAATTGAAATATTTTTTGAAATTCTTCCTCAAATTAGAGCTATTCAAAAAACCTGGCCAGAATTATAAAATAGATTTTAATTTTTTTTGAATCTCTCTATCAAAACAATTGGCAAAATCATTTAATTCTTTTTTTCCAAAAGTTGAAGTTTTGTCTCCAATTAGACCACATTCAAAAAGTTCTAGATTAAAATTTCGCATAGAAAGTTTTTCTTTTATATTTTCTTTTGTGAAACAAAGGCCTCTATCGTTGATTGTGGTGATTTCTTTTTCTAAAAGTCGGTCTGCAAGTAAAATATCACGAGTAATTACAATGTCATTTTGATTTGCATTTTCCACAATGTAATTATCAGCCGCATCCTTTGTGGAATCAGTAATAATCATTTTAAAGTTTTCTGCTTTTGGGATGCCAATTTGACGGTTGGCAACATAAAAACAATTTAGAGATAATCTTTTACAAAATCGAATGATTAAGTCCCGTACTAGGGCAGGGCAAGAATCTGCATCCACCCAAATTGAAAATTTACTCATTTATTTTCCAATAATTATAAAACTCGTGTGATTTTTTCAATCATTTGAAGTGTTAAGCGTTCGGCTTCAAACAAATCTTCCTTTTTATCTATATTTTCAGCATTTTTCTTTTTTTCTTTATACAATTCGTCACAAATCATAATTCCAGAAAGAATTGCGATTTTAAGCGGATCACGTAATTCGGTTGAAGCTTCTATTTGATTTGAAACTTGATTAAAATATGATAATAGATTTTTTAAGTAGGCATCATCTTCTTTTGCTTGAATTTCAAAAGATGTTCCCAAAGTATTTATTTGAAGTGTTCCCATAGTTTAGAAAATATCAAATTGATTATTTGCAGGTTGATTCATTTCTTGAGCATTATCACTTTCATTAAAAGATTGCTCAAAATCCAAATCTCCAAAGCCAAGGGATTCAATTTCTTCTTTTGGAAGATCAATAACTTCTTCATTTGAAAAATTTTCTTGAGGAAATTGTGGCTCATCTGGAATATTTTCTTGAATCTCGGTTTGTTCTGTATGATAAGAAGTAGAATTGAAAGGTTCATCTGCCATAGAGTCATTATCTAGGGCAGATGTTTCTGTGTTTTCACTTGATTCAAGTTCTACAGTATTTTTCACAGCATCTTCAACTTCATTAAGACGTTTTAATGCGTTTACAATTCCTTCTTCGATTTGATTTTGGTCAGATTCAAAATCAGAAACCTTTTGATTAAGGTTATTTGCTTTTGATTCTAAAAATGCACATTTTTCTCTTAATTCAGCATTTTCATTTTGTAACTGAATAATTTTATTTACTGCATTTTCTACTTTCCGTTCTAGAAGGCGAACTTGATCAAGGGAAATCACTATTTTATGCTCCTAAAGCTTTTTTTGCTACGTTTACAACTTCAACGAATGCTGCATTGTCTTCAATAGCTAAGTTTGATAGAGCTTTGCGATTTAGTTTTACACCAGCTTTGTTTAATCCTTCGATAAAACGTGAATATGTAATATCTTGAACACGACAAGCTGCGTTTAGACGTGCAATCCATAGAGAACGCATGTCACCTTTTTTGTCTCTGCGTCCTACGTATGAATCAGCCAATGCTGCTACAAGAGCATCTTTTGCTGCTTTGTAGTTTGTTCCACGGCGTCCGCGGAAACCTTTTGTTAATTTTAAAATCTTCTTACGACGATTTAGACGTTTTGATCCATCTATTGCTCTTGACATTTGTAACTCCTAAAAATTAACCGTAAGGTAGCATTTGTTTCCGTACTTTTGCGGAATCTGCTTCACTTAGAATACCTGAATGGCGTAAGTTTCTCTTACGTTTTGTTGTTTTCTTTGTAAGAATATGGCGAAGATTCATCTTCTTGTACTTTACTTTGCCTGTGCCTGTTAGAGAGAATTTCTTTGCGGCACTGCGTTTTGACTTCATCTTTGGCATTTGCTACAACCTCATCATTTTTTAGCTTTGGGATTTAATACCATAGACATAAAACGTCCTTCCATAGAAGGTTGTTTTTCTACTACGTAATCATCACCAAGCCGTTTAAGTACTTCATTTAGAACATCAAGACCAAGTTCTGTGTGTGCAAGTTCTCGTCCCCTAAAACGAACTGTAACTTTTACTTTGTTTCCCTCAGCCAAGAATTCTTGAACATGCTTTGACTTAAAATCAAGATCTCCAGAACCAATTTTTGGTTGCATACGGATTTCTTTTAATTTAAGCAATTTCTGGTTTTTTTTGGAGTCACGGAGCTTTTTCTCCTGTTCAAACCGATACTTGCCGTAATCCAGTATTTTACAAACCGGCGGATTAGCTGTTGGCGCTACTTCAACAAGGTCGAGCTCGCGTTCTTTAGCCATCTTGAGAGCTTCTGCGGTAGGGACAATACCTTTTTGTTCGCCCTCATCGTCTATAAGTCTAACTTCTCGTACACGGATTTGTTCATTGATTCGCAAACCCTTTTCCTTATTTTCTGCCAACGATCCTCCTCTGTTGTACAGTTTATTGACTGTAAAACACTATTTTTAGTTAAGCATATTGTGTATAATATCAGAAAATGCAATAAAATGTCTAGTAGTTATAAGATTTTACTTGTATTCTCTTAGCCTAAACTAGCTATTTGTTTATGCAATTCTAGTACTTTTCCATGTAAATAGTGATCAATAGTGTGTTTTTCAATTATACCCATAACCTTTTTTTCTTCATTGATGATAGGTAAGGCTTCTGTATCGTTTTCTTCAAAAAGTTTTAGAACTTCTGGTATCAACATTTCTGGAGTTACAGAAGTTTTTACTGAATCACAAATGTCCATTGCCATAAGGGCGTCAGACATTTCTTGAACTTGTAAACTTTCTTTTAAGTGTTCTAAGGTGATAATACCTGCAAAACCACCTTTTGAATCTTTTACAACGTAATTTAAGTTATGATTTTTACTAAAGGAATCCAAAATATCGTGAAGTTTTGTGATTTCTGTAACGATTGCAGCAGAGTTTTCTGAGCAAATTAGGTTTCCTGCTAATGTTATATCTGAAACCTTACAAGTTTTCATAATGTCTTCTTCACAAATATCAAGATTGCATTCTCCAGCACCGTTTACAGCATATTTTACACAAATCGGACCTAAAAGTTGAACAACAAAGGTTGTGGCTGTGATTATTAAAATAATTGAAGGTCCAATTGTGGTAGCAAAGGTTTGTCCGGCCGCAATTGAAAGACCGATTGCAACCCCAGCTTGACTTAGCAAACACCAAGGAAGGTATTTTTTTACTGTTTCTGGAGCTTTTGTAATTTTTGCACCAAATCTTGCACCAATTGATTTTCCAACTGTTCTACAAAGAATGTATATAATAGCGATTAAGCCAAGGTAAGCAGTAACATTCCAAATATTTAATTTTGCTCCAACTAGAACAAAAAATAAAACATAAATTGGTGGTGTAAATTTCTCTACTAAATCAAAGGTTGGACGAGTTTTTGCGGGAGCAAAATTTACCATGAAAAATCCAACAGACATGGCTGCAAGGATTGTATCAAGTTTTAGGAAAACACATAAACCTGTAGAAAGTAAAATTGCACCTAGAGAAAAGGCTAAAATTCTTCCCTCATCGGTCATTACGTTGCGAATGAAACGACTTAGAACTACACCTATAAGAGAACCTAACAAAATGGAACCAAAAACGTCGTAGGCTAAGGTTAAAAGTTGCATTCCTAAGCTTCCACCTGTGTATCCCAATAAACTTGAAGCAATTGATGATGAAAATGCATATAAAATCAAAGCTACAGCGTCATCCATTGCAACGATACCAAGAACGGTTGTGGTAAGTGGACCACGAGTTCTGTTTTCTCTTAAAACGTCTGTTGTGGCAGCAGGTGCGGTTGCTGATGATATGGAACCTAAAATCAATCCTAAAGCAAGGGAAGTTTTTATATCCTTTGTGAAAATAAAAGAAAGTCCAGTTACTGCAATGGAAACTACAAAGAATGGCACAATTGCTTCAAAAAATAGAATGCCTGTAAATTGCTTTCCGTATTTTTTTAAAACATTGATTTTTAATTCACCGCCAATTAAAAATCCAATTAAAGCTAATGCCATAGAACTAATTGGTTCTAGGGTTGTTATTACATTCGCACTTAATACCTGAAAACCAGATTGCCCAATAATAATTCCAATTACAATGTAACCTACAACTTGTGGGATTTTTAACTTTTGAAAAAGACGACCACCAAGGGCTCCCAACAATAAAATACTACCAATCAAAAAAATAAGATTTCCGCCACTAATTGCATTGAAATGCATAAAATCCGGTAAAACATCAGCTAACTTGTTCATAGGCTTATTTTAGTGATTTATAAGAAAAAACTCAATAAATGTAAGGAAAATCCTGAAAAATTGGCTTTTTTTATTATGACTTTGACAAAGTTGTGGATTGTGTTTACTGTTTACTTTTTTTTTGATTTTTTGTATCTTTTTTTTATGGAAAAAATGCTTTATTACTTTTCAGCTACAGGAAACAGTTTGCATTTGGCAAAGGATTTTGCAGATAAAATGAATGCAAGTCTTTCCAATATTGCAACTTTAGTAAACAATTCAGAAAACGAAGTGATTGAAACTGACGCAAATGTTATTGGATTTATTGTTCCTGTTTACTTTTTTGGACTTCCAAAAATTGTTGTTACTTTTTTAGAAAAACTTGTTATAAAATCAAAAAATCCCTATGTTTTTGCAGTTGTAACCTATGGCGGATTCAAAGGTGGAGCCTTGAATCAAATTGCAGAAATTCTTTCAAAAAAGAACATAAAATTGAATTATGGTGGAGCTGTAAACACTGTTGGAAATTACATCAAAATGTATGATATTGATGAAGAAAAAATTCCAGAAAAACTTGAAAAAGCTGAATTAAAAGCTCAAAAAGTTTTAGCAGATGTAAAAGCTCAAAAACACAAAATTGTTTCTACAAAAATTGATTTTATCTCTAAAATGATGTATGACAAATACTTAAAAGAATGTGAAGATAATTCAAGATATTTTGTTGTGGATAATTCTTGTGTTGGCTGTGGTTTGTGTAGCAAAATTTGCCCAACCCAAAATATAAAAGCCGCTGCTGGTGCCCAAGTTTTTTCACCCTGTGAAGCAGAAAATGAAACTGCAGAACGAGCTGTAACATTTTTTAGACCAGGTTTTTCAAACAAGTGTCAACAATGTTTTGCTTGTATTCATTTATGTCCAAAAGCTTCGATTCAATATACAGAAATTACAAGAGGAAGAAAACGCTATCATCATCCGGAAATTAGCGTTGACGAGATTAAATGGTAATAGATTTTCATGCTCATATTTATCCTGCAAAAATAGCAGAAAAAGCTACAAAGGCAATTGGAGATTTTTACAATACTTCAATGGCCTTTAATGGTAGTATTGATGAATTGATTTCTAGCGGAAATAAAATTGGAGTTGAAAAATATATTGTTCACTCCACAGCTACAAAGGCAGCCCAAGTTTCTTCTATAAATGATTTTATAATTGGCGAAGTTCAAAAGGAATCTCGTTTTGTGGGATTTGGAACAGTTCATCCTGATTTTGTAGAGTTTGAGCCGGAAATGAAGCGAATTAAAAATCTTGGCTTAAAGGGAATAAAACTTCATCCAGATTTTCAGCATTTTCAAATTGATAGCGAAACTATGGATCCAATTTATGAAGTTTTATCTTCGTTGAATATGCCGATTTTAGTCCATGCAGGAGATTCTCGTTACGATTTTTCTGGTCCAAAGCGAATTGCAAATGTTTTAGATAAACATCCAAATTTAAAAGTGATTGCTGCCCATTTTGGTGGCTACACTGAATGGGATGCTTCCTTTGAACATTTAGCGGGACGGGAAGTGTGGTTTGATACTTCTAGTACTTTGTGGAAACTTGATGTTGAATCTGCAAAAAAAATTATGAAGAAGCATGGAATTGAAAAATTCTTATTTGGCTCTGATTTTCCAATGTGGGATCATCTTGATGAAATGAAAAGATTTGAAAGATTAGAGCTTTCTGGTGAAAATCGGGATTTAGTGCTTTATAAAAATGCAGAAAATTTGCTAGAAAGTTTAAATTGATAATGGAATTTTTATTAATCTTATAAAAAAAGACTTTTGAAGTTTATTTTTGTATTCTTCAAAAGTCTTTTTTGTTTTTAGCTTTTTATTATCTTTTATTTGAAAGCGTTAAAATATTTTTTAGAAGTAGAAGCTTCTTCTGTTTTTGTTTCTTTTGAATCATTTACATTTTCTTGAACTGTAGAAGTTGTTTTTTCATCAACAGGGTTTATAAAAGAAAGTCCTTCTTCAATTTTCTTCGCAAAATCAGCGATTTCTTCGTTTTTATTTTGTCCAACCATTTCATAAGTTGTTACATAAAGATATTTTGAATCTTTTTTATTTTCTTCTGTTGTGCCTTCTGGAAAAATTACCTTATCCAAATATGTAAATTGCTCGTAATTGTATGGCTCGTTGTTGTAAGGGGAAACTTCATCTACTTTTTGGATATATTTTTCAATTGTGTTTTTTTGAGCTCCTTCAAGTGGAGAATCAAATCTTGAAACGTGAATATATTTGTAATCTTGTTCACGTTTATTTGAGTAAATGTCCATTGATCGGAAAGTTGTAACACATTTATCTTCTTCTTCTGAAAGGGAAGTACAAATTGCAAGACTTGTTGAATCATTTATATCAAAAGTGGATTGCAAAATATCATAAGAAAATTCTCCAACTGTGATTTTAGTTGAATCTTCATCTTTTTGGATTTTTACATTGGTTCTATAATCTTGGCTTTTTGCCACAAGATTTTCTGGAAGGGAAAGATATTCTCTCCATTGTTTTATAGTTCCAATATAGGTGATACTTTGGAAGTCGGATAAAAATGCAATGTCATTTTCGTAGGCTGAAGCTTCTGAATTTGACGCAATTGCAAAAATCACATAAATCCCATCTGGAAGTGGCATTGAATAGGAAATAACTTGGGAATCTGCAAAATCAATATTCCATAAGTTTACTTGCCAAATTCTTCCAAAATAATCTGTGTAGGTTTTAGATGATTTTGGGTCTCCGATTGATTTTATAAGAACACTTTTTCCGCCTACATTTCGAGAAAAACCACAGGCTTCAAATAAGTATTCCATGTATGTTTTTGGTGAAGTTATTAACTCTTCCACATTGGAAAAATCTGGTGGAGAAATTTTTGCCATATAGACTCCCATCATTCCACCAAGTTCCACAAATCCATTTTCTTCTAGAGGATAATTTTTTGTTTCTGGAGAACCTAAAGACCATTTCTTTTTATCAGTAAAATAGTATGTGAAAGGCATATAGCTGCCGTAATATGTGTTTAGTAATTCTGCTTTGCCAGAAAGGGTTGCAAGTCCACTTTTCCCTTTATATGTATAAACTTTGTTTATTTCTTTAACTGCTTCAGTTGCAAAGGCTTTGTATTCTGATATTAAAGACTCTTGAACTTTTGAAAGTTCCATTGGAAGTTCAACTTCTTTTTTGAAAGTGTATGGGAAAGATTCTGATGTGATATTTGGTAGGGAATAATAAAATGGAACATACACAAATCCTGTATTTTCTTTTACGTTGTTAATTTCCCCAAAAGGAAGAGCATAGTTTAGGTTTTCGTTTTCGCTTTTCATGGTGATAATTCCAAGAACTTCACCTTGAGGAGTGATTAATGGTCCTCCTGAATTCCCAGGACTTGCGGCAGCAGAAAATCTAAGCCATTTCCATTCTCCATTTTCGGTTTCATAAGTTTGGCTAGTTAGATTTCCGTTTCTAATAACAATTCCGTCTCCTAATGCATTTCCCACTGAAAAAACTGGGGAATTAAGAGAAAATGTATTCATAATTGATAATCCGGCAATTTCTTCTGGAATAAAATCTTTTACAGTAAAGGAAATAAAATCTCTGTTTGTAGAAAATCGTGTGATTTTATCAACTTTGTAGACATTTCCATTTCTATCACGAATGTAATAATCATTGTAAATAGAATCTTCATAAAGATTAAAAACGTGGGCAGCTGAATAAAAATTGCCATCATCAGTTAGAAATGCAGTTCCAATTGGATTGTATTTATCGTTTCTTACAGAAAATGGTAATCTTGAAAAAGGAAGTTCTGATTCGTATTCAATTCCTCCTTCCTCTGTTTTGTTTGTAACAACTTCAAAAACAGAAGCTTGAACTTTGTTTAATACTTCTGGTTCTAAAATGGTTTGAGAAAAACAAGGAAATAAACATGTTAGGATTAATAAAGATAAGAATATTTTTTTCATTTTGTTTCCTTTTATTTTGGAATATGAGAAATTATAGCATTAAAAAAACATTTTTGACACTAAAATGTTACTTTTTTGCTTAGAGATATTAAAATAGGGAAGGTGTTTGGATTTTCTACATCAAATATTCTAGATTCGAAACCAAAAATTGTGGAGGAATTGCCTTTTATATGTTCTATGGAAAGTCCAAGTTCAAATGCTAAAGAGGAGGGAAGTTTTTCTTCTTTATATAGATCTCCAGAAGCAGAAAATAAAAATCCTAGTTTTATAGGTATTTCTTCAGTGAAAGCAAAGATTTGTGTATCGAGTTTTAATTTATGATAAGAATTTCCTCTTGGTTCATATTCAATATCTAAATGTAAAGCCCTTTCTTTTGTGGTGAATTTAAAATTGGTTTTTGAAATAAATTTAGAAAGTTCTAAGATATTGCTTTGATTAAAACCTATTATAACGCTTTGAGAAAAATCAAAAAATTTGGGAGTGAATAATCTGATTGAAGTTACAATTCCTGGAAAAACCGAATCTTCTTGAATTGAAAGCAAAAATCCTGTTTTAATAGATGAAAAAGAAAAAATTGAAAAATCTGTTGCAACTTGAGCTTGATATTGATTTCCACCAAAATAGTCTAAATCTGCTTCTAAAACTACAAAATTATTAAGATTTTCACTGATACTTCCAAAAAATCCGATATTCTTAGATTTGACCGTATCGTAGGCAACTCCAAATTCTACATTGGTTGCAAATAATGAAAAAGAGAGAAAAAATACTACAAAAAGACTAAGAATTTTTTTGTTCATTTTTTTCATAGAAATGCTTTATATCCTAGGGAAACAGAAAGAAATTTTTCAAATTCTTTGAATTTAGTTGGATTTATCACAGAAGCAAGTTCAAAGGTTCCACCAAAAAGATAAAGATTCATATATGGAGATATTTGAAAATCAAAGGAATCTGCTTTGATGTCTGAAAAACCTTCTGGTGAAGCTGAAACTGTAAAATTGCAACCTAAATCTGCATTTTGGTTAAACAAAATAATTGGTTGGGATGCAAAGGAAATATTACATCCAATTGAATTATTTATGAATTGTAAGTTTTTAGTTGCTGTTTTTGGAAGACAGAAAAATGCCACGTTGCATTTTAGATATTCTGTTGTAAATCTTGGTTCCATATATAAATAAATATTTTCCAATGGAAGTTTGTTTTCTTCTGCCTGAGGATTTAAATCGTATTTTAGAATTCCGAATTGCAAAAATAGATTTGTAATAGGGTTGTTTCCAATTAACATAGAAACACCAGCTCTAAGTTCTGCATATTCAATTAAAAGAATAACGTCTTTTGGTTCTTTTGATTCGTCTTCATATACAATTTGAGTTTTTAATGGAAGTGAAATACCTAAATCTGCATCTAAAATAAGAGAATCCCAAGCGGCAGAAAATCTAAAGTCTGCATTAAGGCGTCTTACATATTCTTTGGTTGTTTCTGTTAAAACTTCATTGTTTTCTGGTAATGATTCTAGTAAGTCTTCTACAGAATCATCTGGAAGTGAAGAATCTGGCTCTTCAGGGACTTCCGTATCTGGTATGCTTGTAGGCAATTTTAAGACTTCTTCTTCTGTTTTGTTGTAATAAAAATAAAGACCGAAGGCAGTAGGACTTGCTAATTTTATTGAATAGGCTAATCCTAAACCGTAAAATTTAAACATACCCACTGTGTCTAAGCCTAAGGTTGGAAGCAATATTGTTGATGTGAGATTTTTTGTACCAAAATATTTTTTTACAAAAGAATCTGAACCAAAGGATTCAAATTCTCCTAGAAAAAGACTTGCTTGTTGATTTATGTTTTCAGTTAAAAATCTATATGAAGTGGAAAGTTCTTTGATTGTAAAAAATGCGGCAGTGTCTTGGAAAAGACCATTTGCAAAAATATCATCAGTATGAACATTGAAATGGCCCCGCAAAATAAAGGCGTTGTCTAAAGTATATTGCCCAGCAAAAACTCCGTTTAATTTTAGTGCAATTCCTTTTTCATCGTTTTTTTCTTTTGGAGTAAAACTTAGAGAAGCTCCTGCGTAACTGTTAAAAGCTCCGTCTGAAAATCCAAGAAAAATAAGAGAAAGAAATGCAATTATTAGAAGAGATTTTTTTTTCATAGAAAACTCCATGGCAATATATCACTGAGAGAAAAAGACTTTCCCATAGCATTATCGGTTGGTGTTGACATAAACTTTAATGTTTTTTTTAAGATTTTTTTTAGCCCCGATTGTAAGGGCAGCGAAGCTGTTCCGCAGGCACAAAGTGACAAGGAATGGAGCCGCGGTAGACGGCGGAACCCTGAAAAGCGGGAAATAGCTCCAAAAGAAAATATAAAAAAAAAGTTGAATTGTGAAAAAGTTGATTGTATAATTCTATAAACTTATTTTTGTGAATAATGGAGGCCGATTTTGGCAAAGTCAGTAAAAGATATCATCAAAATGATTGAAGAAAATGATATTAAAATGGTTGATTTTAAAATGGTGGATATAAACGGTCAATTCCGCCATGTGACAATTCCTGCAAAAAACTTTTCTGAAGATACTATGAAAAGTGGAATTGGGTTTGACGCTTCTAACTACGGTTATGCTGTGGTTGAAAAAAGTGATATGGTGTTTATTCCAGATCCAGACACTGCTTGTATTGACCCATTTTGCGAAATTCCAACTCTTTCTATGACTGGAAACGCAATGATTATTGATAAGGAAAATCGTCCTTTGGCTCAGTATCCTCGAAATATTGTTTTGGCTGCTGAAAAATATATGAAAGATTCTGGAATTGCAGATGAAATGCTCATTTTGCCAGAATTTGAGTTTTATTTGTTTGATAATGTGGGCTGGAAGGTTTCTCCAAACTCTAATGGGGTTGAAATTGATGTTAATCAGGCTCACTGGAATAGCGATGTGGAAGGAATGGGCTGTGTTATTCCAAAGCAAAAGGCTTATCACGTGGCAAAACCTTTTGACGCAAGTTATGAGTGCCGCAGCGAAATGTGTTTATTGATGGAAGAAATGGGAATCCATGTAAAATATCATCACCCAGAAGTTGGGGCTGCGGGGCAATTTGAGATTGAGCCACAACTTGGTCAAATGTCTAAAATGGCAGACGCTTCTATGATGATTAAGTATATTATCAAAAATACGGCTGCAAAATATGGAAAAACTGCAACCTTTATGCCAAAGCCTGTTATGGGAGAAGCTGGAAGCGGTATGCACGTTCATATGCTTTTATTGAAGGAAAGAGAGCCAATTTTCTCTGATGATAATGGATATTCTAATTTAAGTGAAACTGCTCATTATTTTATGGGTGGGCTTTTGAAACATATTGCTTCTTTGTGTGCAATTACAAACCCAAGTACAAACTCTTTCAAACGACTTGTTCCTGGTTTTGAAGCACCTGTTACAGTTGGTTATGCAACTTCAAACAGAAGTGCTGTTATCCGAATTCCAGCTTATGCAAAATCTCCAAAAATGCGTCGCTTTGAAATCCGTAATCCTGATGCAACTTGTAATCCATACTTTGCTTATGCTGCAATTTTGATGGCTGGTCTTGACGGTATTAAAAACAAGATTGACCCACATGCAAATGGTTGGGGACCTTATGATGTAAACTTGTACACTCTTTCTGATGAAGAAAAAGCTAAGTTGACAAGTCTTCCAACTTCTTTGGATCAGGCTTTGGACGCTTTGGAAAAAGACCAGGATTATTTGACAGCTGGTGGCGTTTTCCCAAAAGAACTTTTGACAAAGTTTATTGCAACAAAACGGGCTGAATGTCGGGAAATGAATGCAATTCCAACTCCTGCTGAGTTTGAGAAGTATTATAATTTGTAGTAGATTTTTTTACTTGAAAAAAAATACAAGTAAGTATATATTAAAATAAAGGAAATGCCCAAGTTCATTTGGTCGTCTCCACAATTTTGCTAAAAAGCCGTCAAGT
>JAEIGA010012966.1_pt1 | contig 12682 bp, 10 predicted proteins | sample 9270691 | NCBI WGS metagenome assembly JAEIGA01 (sample SAMN17057246, study PRJNA624740) | gut metagenome | biome: biome; isolation source: fecal sample | host: Bos grunniens | place: China: Xizang | collected 2019 | reverse complement strand
AGGTGGAAGTAGCGCGGATAGTCGAACATCTCAGCGACATCCTTGATGAGATCCTCGCATACCTGGTAGTACTTGCGGGTGGATACCATGCGGCCGTAATCCTTGAGCCAGGTGTCGTGGCAGGCGGAGAAATTGAGCTTGGGGATCACCTCGAAGCCCATGCCCCTGAGACGCGCGATCTCCTTGCGCATCTTCTCGACCGTCCAGCTGCCCTTGACGGAAAGCTCGGGATGGCTCGGATACTGGAGAATTTCGGCGATGTCGATGATGATCTGATTGCAGCCCGCTTTCGCCAGACGATCCGAGATGCGCCCCCAGGACGCCTCGTCGAAGCGGACATGGTCGGCGCAGCAGCGCGTAAGCCACTTTTCAGGCATGTTCTTATCCTGGGTTTCAAGCGGAACATCCTTCCAGGAATTGACTCCGAAATGCGCAAGATAGCTCCAGATGAAATCGGGCTCGGGGCGGCGGACGGCGAGACCGGACGACGCGCAGCCGGCAAACGCCGCGCTGCCGGCGGCCATTGAAATAAACTCTCTTCTGTTCATTCTCTTTTCCTCCTTTTATCGTTATCCGTTGCCGAGACGTTCCCCGGCGTATTTGTTTTCAAGAATCGGTTTCCACCACCATTCGTTGGCGAGATACCATTCGACGGTTTTGCGGATGCCGCTGTCGAAATTCTCCTCCGGCTTCCATCCGAGACGGTTCATAAGCCTGGAGGGATCGATCGCATAACGCAGATCGTGTCCGGGACGGTCTTTCACGTGGACGATCAGATCTTCGTACCGTCCGGACGTCCGGGGACGGAGTTCGTCGAGAATCGCGCATACCGTCTTGACGACTTCAAGATTGGTGCGCTCGTTGCGTCCGCCGACGTTGTACGTTTCGCCGCACTCGCCCTTCTCGTTCACGAGGCAGAGCGCCTTCACGTGATCGTCGACGTAAAGCCAGTCGCGCACGTTTGCGCCCTGCCCGTACACCGGCAGCGGTTTTCCGCCGAGACAGTTGATGATAATAAGCGGAATGAGCTTCTCCGGGAAATGATAAGGTCCGTAGTTGTTCGAGCAGTTGGTAATCAGAACCGGCAGACCGTATGTATCATGCCACGCCCGGACGAGATGGTCGGAGGCGGCCTTGGAAGCCGAATACGGCGAATGCGGGGAGTATGGCGTCTCTTCGGTGAAGAGCCCCTCCGGACCAAGCGTTCCGTACACTTCGTCGGTGGAAATATGCTGGAACGTGAAACCTGGGTGCTCGCGCCACCATTTGAGCGCGCTTTGCAGCAAGGTCGCCGTACCGGTCACGTTGGTGCGGACGAATTCTCCCGGACCGTCTATCGAACGGTCCACATGCGACTCGGCCGCGAGATGGAATATCGTATCGGGTTTGAATCCGGCGAACGCCGCGTCCATCGCCTCCTGATCGCAGATGTCGGCCTGAAGCAGACGGTATCGTCCTTCGACCTCTTTCAGCGACTCGACGTTGCCGGCGTAGGTAAGCTTGTCAACCACAAGAACGTCGCATCCTTCACGGCAGAGATGCCGCACCAGCGCCGAGCCGATGAAACCGCAGCCGCCGGTAACAATGCAACGCCTATTCTTCATCCGTGAACTCCGACCTAATTTCACCGTCGTCCGAAGGCCCGTCTTCCGCGACTTCCGGATTATTGCCGTGCCGGGATTTCTTGCCGCCGTAACCGTAGCCGTAATAGTAACTGCCGTAGCCGTACTTGCGGTATGAGTGGCTGTGAGTGACGCTGAACGCCCCGATATTGGAATAATCGACATCGTTCACCACCACGCCGAGGATGTTGGCTCCTGCCTCCGTCAGCGAGCGGGCGCAATGGCGGATGGGCTTGAAGTGCGTTCTGTCGGGGCAGCACATGATGATAACCGAATCCACGGCCACCGCGAGCGAAACGACGTCGCCCACGATTCCGTACGGCGGCGAGTCGATGATGACGCGGTCGTAATTGGCCCGCGCCCACTCGAAGAATTCCGAAACGGCCGCCGAGCCGAGAATCTGCGCGGGAGACACGCCGTCGGGATCGAGCGAAGCGATGATGTGAAGGTTCTCGACCTCCGTCCTGTTGATGAGTTTTTCGAAGTCGGGCTTGCGCTTTTCGCTCGCTTCCTGCATGACGTTCGAAAAACTCGTCTCCTTGGTGAGTTCAAGATTCCAGATTTTCGCGAGACGCGGCCGGCGCATATCGAAGTCCACGTGCAGAGTCTTCTTTCCGGCCTGGGCGTAGGTGATGGCGAGCGATGAAGACGTGATCGTCTTGCCTTCTCCCGGCATGGTGGATATGACGAGCAGACAGTGCGAAAGCGCCTCGTAGCGGGGGGAATCAAGGAGATTGCGCAGACCCGCGACCGCCTCTGAAAACTGCGAATATTTTTCGTCAATCGCGAATCGGGCCACCTGCTGGCGTTTCTTGCGCCGGACATGCGGAAACACCGCGAGCACCTTGAGCGCCAGACGGTTTTCGATGTCCCCGAGGTTGACGATGGTGTCTTCAAGATTGTCGAGAATGAGCACGAACAGGAAGCCGAGTGCCAGCGAGAGAAATACTCCGGCGCCGAAAATAAGCACCGGATTGGGCAAAACGGGCTTCGTGGGAACGTTGGCGGGGCGGCCGACGCGGACAATCTCGTTGTTGGATTCCGCTTCCATGCGGGCTTTGTTCTCGTCGAGGATAAGGCCTTCCAGAACACGGGTGGCGACTCCGTACTCGGCCTCAAGCTGTCCGAGCCCCGATTCGGCGAGAACGATACGCTGCTCTACCGAAGCGAGCTCGTTGCGCAGATCGTCCTGCTTGGAACGCAGATTTGCGAGCTGGTTGCGCACGACCTGCAGAGTCGAACGGCCCGTCAGGAGCGCTCTGGCGGCCGCATCAAGGAAGCGCTGCTTGGAAAGCGCCAGCACCTTCTTGGCCGAAATGACTTCGGGATGGTTCTCGGTGTACGCGAAAAGAAGCTTCTGGTATTCGCCGTCGGCATCCTGATAGGCGCGGAACTCGGCCGCGATTTCGGATGCCCGCGGAACGCCGGTGGAAAGGTTGCCGTAGGTGGCGGGATCCTTCTGCACCGCGGCGAGCATCTTCTCCCACTCTATAAGCTGAGTCTCCTCCGATTCCAGCGTGAGGATGTCGGCGGTGGTTTTCGACAGCCCCTGACTGATCGTATCGCGCGAAGAGCGCAGGTTGTCGACCTTGTTGGCGGTGCGGAATTCCAGAAGCTTGCCGGCGATCTTGTCGGTTTCGCGGCGCTTTTTCTCCACGTTGGCGTGAATCTGGGAAACGTATTTGTCGCAGCGCACCTTGTTCTCCTCGTCGGTGAACGCTTCGATCGCCTCGGCGTAGGCGTTGGCGAGATCGGCGCAGAGCTTAGGAACTTTCGAGCGCGCGGAGATCGTGATGATGCGCGAATTGCGCTGAAGCTCAAGCCGGGATCCGACCAGCACCGCGACGATCTCCTCGTCCGAGACGGTGGAAGAAGGATTGCTCGCGCGGTACTGCTCCATGATCTTGGTGACGATCTTGTCGGAACGCCAGTCGGAAATGCGGGTATTGAAAACTTCCGCGTAGTTGTTGCCGAGGTCCGGCGCGGCGTCGGCCAGAACTCCGTTGCCGGCGCCGGAAGCACGGCGCATATCCATCGTGAACTCGCTCTTAGCTTCATAGATCGTCGGCGAGATGCGGTAAACGGCGAAGGAAATGATGAGCCCGACGAGCAGAAACACGAACACCGACAGCCAGCGCTGGGAAACGACGCGCATCATTCGTCCGAGCGTGACGGTTCCCACCAGCGACCCGTCGTCCTGCATGCCGCCGCCACCGGGGCTGCCTCCGTAAGTGCGTCCCGCGCCGTAATACATCGGCGAAGCGCCGCCGTAAGCCGGATACGCCGGACGTGAAGAGCCGTAATACATCGGCGACGAACTTCTGCCGCCGTAATAAATCGGTTTGTCAGCCATCTAACCTCTCCTTTGGAAACGACTTGGTCGATACGGCAAGCGAAAGCCCGAGCGCCGCCATCGTCTCCGGACGTAAAAACGAAACTCCGAAAAAGGCATCGGCGACCGTCGCCGCCAGCGCGAAAACACCCGCGAGCGCAGCCGGATGCGGCAATCTGAACGCCATGATGCCGCGAACCATAGCGATAATGAAATGCGCCAGAAGGAGAATAAGCGGCAACGCCAGAAGCGCCGCGCCGACGATTCCGCGTTCAGCCAGAAGATGCCAGTAACCGTTGAGCGCCTCGGCGCGTTCCGTCACCAGAAGCATCCAGTCGTCATCGGAAGCGAAAAACCGCACATCAAGCGGAAACGACGAAAGACCGGAACCGAGCCAGGGATGCACCTTCCACGAACGGAAAGCGATATCCGAAAGAACTCCGCGCGTTTCAAAGAAACTCTCGGGGAAAAGCTTCCATTCCAGAATCGCCGCGATTTTAGCGTTCAATTCCGCGGCCGGCATGAGCGAAAGCGCCGCGAACACGCCGACAGCGACCGACAGGGCAAACACCACCAGCAGTTTGAATTCCGCCGCCTTGCGCAAGGTAAAATGGGTGTAGAGAAACACATACCCGACAACCAGCAGTTCCGCGGCGAAAAAAGTGACGGCCGCAAGCGGCGTCGAAAACGCGAACAACCCCGCCGCCGTAGCGCCGACGGAAAACGCGAACAGGAGCATTATCCGGTTCCAGCGGAACTCGAAGGCTCCGGCAAGCGCAACCGTACCAACCAGAAGATATACGCCGTACACGAACGCCGCTGGCGACGCGCCGTCAGCGCCGAGAGCAAGTTCCGTCAGCGCAAAAACCCCGGCCAACGCCGAAGCCGTAAAACAAAACGCCATTCTCGCGGCCTTCCCGAGCGCATGTCTGCAGCCGATGAGCAGCACCGCCGCCAACAGGGACGTCGCGAACGGAAGATACCCGCAGCCGTCAACCGTCCCCGGCAGCAGCGGAAATGTCGCGGGGGCTATGTTCCACACCATCGCCTCGGCATCATACGTCATTTTGATTCCGCCGTTCAGCGCCCGCACACCGGCAACCAGCACGAGCAACGCCATAACCCATACCAACGGATCTGACATCATCGAGCGCAAGAGCCGTCGTCTTGCGTCATTTATACGCTCACCCGAAAAAACCGAAGGCGACAGCAGCATCCATATAAATGCAAAACCGGTCATCCACAGCATCGCCGTCGCCGCCGATGCTTCGAAAAACCTCATTAACGGCAACGGCGCAACCGCCGCCAAAGCCAGATGCGCCGCCAGGCCATATTTGGAAATAAACTTCTGCACTTAGTATGTCAGCCTGAAACCGATCGTAGCGCGGAAACGGTCGTAATCATCGCGGTTATAAGAGCTTTCGTCCTTTGAATACCAGCAGGACTGGTACTCCATACGGCCGTAAACGGCGAGAAACCGGTTGATCGTGTAATCAAGTCCAAGACGCGCCGACATGATGTCCTCATCATACGAATAATTCGAATACGCGGAATACTCGCGATTTTCACGCCGATAAGCGATATCAAATTTCGCCCGGAGTTTTCCCCGCACCATCGCATGGGCGATGCCCCACGAAACCATGTCCACGCGGTTGGCGCTGCCGTATTCGCGCTCGGACGGCTGATAATAACTCGTGGCGAGAAGCGACATGTTCCAACGGTCGGTCATAATCCAATTTCCGCTGATGGAGTACGTCCAGCCGTCGATGTCGGCCATTCCGTCGGAATACCCGAAATGCGACCAGCCGGTCATCACACGATAGGAAATCCGCTCGGTGAAGTAAGAACCGAAACCGCCGTGAAGCGTCCAGCCCTGAGAATCGTTGACGTAACGGTTGTGGTAAGCTGATGACCCGCCGTCCAGATCGCGGCTGTTTTTCTGGGAATACCCCTGATAACTTCCGGCAACCAGCAGATCAAGCCATTTGGACATCGCATATCCGAATTCGGAGCCGACAGTCCACCGGGACCAACCGAAAAGGCTGTCATACTTCTGTTCGTCGTTGTCGTAGTCGAGATAATAGTAACTCGCGTTGACATCGCCGTGGAAGCGGTCGTTGAAGCGGCGCTGCAAAACGGCATTGGCGTTGAACTCCTGACGGTCGCGCCAAAGTCCGTAGCCGTTGCTCCTGGTCATATCGTCATCTTCGTTGATTTTCTGATAACGCTCGGAAAGCATAAGCGACCAGCCCTTGGTGCCGCCTTTGGAACTTGACCAGTTGAACGCGACATTCTCGCCGTAATTGTTCTGATTCAGACTGCGGACATATCTGCTGTAAGCCAGATAACGGTAAAACGCACCCGCGGTCAAATTCCATGTTTCCGCATTATACGTCAAATTCAAGCCGGGATTCACCGCCCATGAGGAAACATGCGTACCGTGCTTCTGCTGATCGGCGTTGGAGTCAAACGTATAATCAAGCGCCACATAGGGACGCAGAGTCATGCGCTGACCGATTTTGATGCCGGCGGGACGATCTAAAACCTCGGCCTGCACGGCCAAAGCCACGATCGACACCATTGAAAAAATTGACAATCTCATCATTATCTTCTCCTACGAACCCCGATCGTTTGCCATTGATATCCATTGGGTTCCAAGGGCCTGCGGTCAAGACCGAAATCAAGACCGATATCCGGCGTTGCGACCTGAACGGTGGTAACCACATCGCCGGCATTCTTGAAAGAGGCTGCGTTGACCGTATCCGAACCTACGATTCCGGAATTGAGATCGCTCAGCATCGCATCCAAAGTCTGAGGCCCAGCCAACTGCAGAACAAGCGAAGAATTCGGAAGCGCTCCGGCATCCACCACACCGAGCATGGGGTCGTAATTGCGGCGTTCGCTCATCGCTTCGGGAATCCATTCTTTGAGCGCGGTCGTTCTGCCGTCCTCCGGCAGGCTTGCGGCCAGCGTCTCCGCCAGATTTGCAGGAGTACCGTTGGAGGCGCGAACAAGCATGAGAACGGCGAAAGTGCTGCGCACCGCCGCGCCGTCGGTCTTGGACATACGGTTGGTGACGCTCGTCATCACGCTTTGGGCGATATTGACGAACTGATCATCCGTGTAAGTGACCGAGGGATCGGACGCGCGGTTGAAGAGGTCGGACGCGAAACGTTCATTGACGACCGTCAACGCCTCCGGCGGCACCGTCGCGAAAACTTCCGCAAGCAAATCGGACAGGTTGCCCTTCGCGGCGCCTTTAAGCGCAGCGCGGTTGACGGCGAGATATGTAGCGGCCTTGGTCTCCACCGAACCCGGCATCTTGCCCACGGCTTCGTTGCAGTCGGCCAAAAAAGACTTCTGATCCGCGGCGGAAAGCTGTTTGACTACAGCGGTCATAATCGCCGGATTGACGACCGCCTCACCGATTTTTCCGCGGGCTTCGGCAAGCGACAGAGACCCTTCGGCTCCGAACCCTGCAAGGGCCGCCGCCGCCAGCAACATCGAAACTATTGTTTTAGTCATAGCGAATCACTCCAGATCAATACCATGTTTCAGGAACCCATACGACATCGCCGGCGCGAAGCGTCATGTCCTTGTCAACCCGACCGTCCTTGCCGATTTCATTGAGATCGACGCGGGTACGGATCTGGTTGCCGTCTTTGTCGCAGCGTGTAACGATTATTCCCGATCGGTCTGCGAACGGCTTCAACCCTCCGGCCGTCTGCAGCACCTTTGTTACCGTCAAATCCATGGTTGAAGGCATATTCACCGGGCCGGGATTTCCCACCTCGCCGAGTACAGTCACCGTTCCCCACGGAGAAACAGACCTGCCGTCATCCCTGAAAGGGGCGAATGTGACCGTCACCTGCGGCTGGCGGTAATAAACCGAATACGCCTTGACCAGCTTCTGTTTCAACGACTCAAGCGTCAATCCGTCGCACGCGACCGGCCCTTGAAGCAGATGCTGCAAAGTTATATCTCCGTTCTGATCGACGAGACATTCCATCGTGACCGGCGGCGCCGCCACGGAACCGACCTGAACGACAAGCGCAATGCCGGGCCTGATGCGAGGACCGTCCCACCAGGTGGCGACGACATCGGAACTGACGTTTTCTTTTTCCTCGAAAACGGCCTTGAACGTCTCGCATCCGCACAGCAGAAGACAAAACACGGCGACAGACGCCAAATGTCTATATAGTTTACCCATATTCAGCGGATATTATACCCCAAACTCCGCGATTCTGTCAATGGCTCAATCTTCGTATTCAAGCTCTTGAGGACGATCCGGCGAGACCATCAGATAACTCAGCGCGGCCTCGGTAATGCGCTTGAAAACGGGGCCTGCGGAATTGCCTCCCTGGTGATAACGCGTACGCTCATCGAAATCGAGCGTGACCAGAACCACGATCCGCGGCGCCGAAGCCGGAACTATGCCGCAGAATGTCGCCCGGTAAAGCCCGGCGGCATACGTTCTGCCTTCCGACTTCTGGGCGGTGCCGGTCTTTCCCGCAATCGAAAACCCCTTGATCGCAGCCCTTCTCGCCGTACCGCCCGGCGCGGCCACCCCGAGCATCATCTCGCGCATCGTCCGCGCCGTCGCCGCCGATATCGCCCGCCCTGCCACCTTCGGATCGCCGCGGTATTTAAGCGTACCGTCGTGATTGACGATCTTGTCCACGATGTACGGACACATCCGCACTCCGTCGTTCGCGATCGCCTGGTACGCCCCGGCCAGCTGGATGGCGGTAACCGAGACCCCCTGCCCGATTCCGGCGCGCGACCACGTCGCCTTGTCCCATTTTTTCCAATTCCACAAAATACCGTACTGCTCGCCGGGAAGTTCGATACCGGTCTTGGCTCCGAATCCGAAATCGCGCATATACCGCCACAACCGTTCAGGTCCAAGATCCCACCCCAGTTTGCCGATCACGATGTTCGACGACTTGACGATCGCGTCTTTAACCGACATAAGCGGATCCCAGACGTGCCCTCCGTCGCCGGGAAGGCGGTAGTATCTCGAATCGTCGCGGTTGGTCCGATAGAGAGTGGTGGGTCTCACCAGCCCGGCGTCGATCGCAGCGGCGGCGGTGATGACCTTCATCACCGACCCCGGCTCGTAGTTGAAGGCGATCGCGCGGTTGAGTTTAACGTCATCCGGCGTTTTCCCGAAGGCAAGCGGCTCAAAATCCGGCATCGACGCCATCGCCAATACCGCCGCCGTGCGCGCGTCCATCACGATGCACCACCCTTCCGCCGCGCCGTATTCCGCGATACCCCATTTAAGCGCCGTTTCCGCCTCGTACTGAAGATTGTGATCAACGGTGAGATAGATATCCGCCCCCGGGATCGGATCGATGGATACGATGCGCTTGTCGTACAGTTCGCGGCCGCGGGCGTCCTTCATGCCGCGCACAGTTCCCGGCGTTCCGCAGAGCACACCGTTGAAGCGCTGTTCGATTCCGGCCGAACCTACATGATCGGCGTTTACCGAGCCGAGCACGTGAGAAAGCCTCCGCCCGTGCAGATACTGGCGCACCTGACGATCTTCGATGGACACTCCGGCCACCAGTTTCGAGTTGGCGAGCGTGCGGTGCGCGTCGGGGTTGGAGGAAAGCGCCAGAAACTGATAGCGTTTTCTGCAGTTCTCCGACATTCGCATCAGCATTCTGTAGTCAAGCCCCAGCGCATCGGCTATCGTCTTCACGATAGCGGCTTTGGGGCGCGGAGGCTCGCCGCGACGCTTGACCACGGTGTTGGTAAGCGCCACCGGATCGAGATGGTATTCCCAGAAGGGAACGGATTTGACCAGGGGATAATTCTTGCCGGCGGCGGCGTATATGGCGCCGCGCCGCCCGTCGAACTTGCGGTTGAAATAATAATCGGGCGCCGATACCTCAGAACTGATATGCGAACAGATGAGCTCCTGTCCGGAATAAAGCGCGAAAACCGCCAGGAGAACAACCGGCAGCCAGAAGCGCCAATTCTCTCCGCGCATCGGCATCGTCTTTATCTGCGTCTGCCGCGCCGGTACTGGGCGGTCTGATCAACTGAACGCTGGCGCGAGCGCAGCACCGAAAGCTGACCGGGGAACGGAGTGCCGTCGGCGCGCATGCGCACCACCTGATAGGCGCGGGGAGTGGCCATGGCGAGACCGTGGGCGCGCAACGCCTCCTCCACACGCTCGGGGGTCTTCATCTCCTCCCAGCGGGTGGATTCGCGCATCTTGGAGTCCTCGAGCTTCACGAGTTCGCGCTCCTTCTCGCCGATCGTCTTCATAAGCTGGGTGCAGCTCGAGCTGGCGAGCAGATTCAGGATGACCATCACCGAAAGGATGACGATAATCGCTCCGAAGTGCATCGTGTTGGATGCGACCACGGACATTTTTTTCGGTATCTTGCGGTTCTTTCGCATTGTTCAGCCAAGCTCCTTTTCGATCGCGCGAAGCTTTGCGCTGCGCGCTCTCGGATTGAAATCCAGTTCCTCTTTTCCCGCCGTGACCGCCTTTCTGGTCACGGCCTTCGCCTTGGGCAGCTCTCCCTCCCACTCGGCGCCGCCCTGCTGCAGCGACACCATTCTCCCCACGTGCGCGGCGAAAAAGCGCTTCACGATCCTGTCGGTCAGGCTTTCGAAGGTTATGACCGCGAATCTGCCGCCGCCCTTCAACAGCCCGAGCCCGTCCTCAAGCGCGCGCTCCAGCTCCCCAATTTCGTCGTTCACCGCCATTCTGAGCGCCTGGAAAACCCGCGTCGCCGGATGATGCGCGCCGCGCCGGCCGACCGTCTTCTCCACGAGCGCCGCCAGTTCCGTCGTCGTTGCCAGCGTCTTCGTCTCCCGCGCCTTCACCACAGCTTTCGCGATCCTGCGCGCCTGCGGCTCCTCTCCCAGTTCGCGGAAGATTCTTTCCAGACTCTCCGCGCTTTCTCCGTTCACCAGATCGGCGGCGCTCACGCCCCCCGACCGGTCCATGCGCATGTCCAAAGGTCCGTCGCGGAGGAAGCTGAACCCTCGTCCCGCTTCGTCCAGCTGAGGACTCGACACGCCCAGATCAAGCAGAATCCCATCGACACCGTCCCATCCGTTTTCCAGGGCTATTCTTCCGAGGTCCCCGTGGCGGCCCTTCACCACCTTGAACCCGTCCGCCGCCGCGATGGCGTCGTCGTCCCGGTCGATTCCGAGTATCTCCCCGCCGCGCGCGGCGATCTCGCGCGAGTGTCCGCCGCGGCCGAACGTCCCGTCGATATACCTGCCGCCGCGCTTCACGGCCAAAGCATCTATCGTTTCCCGCAGGAGAACCGGTATATGCTTCGGCGATTCCATCACATCCCCGCGGCGGCGAGATCCGCGTCGAGCCCTTCGATGTCGATTTCATCTTCAGGTCCGAGCAGCGCCGGATTGTACACCTTCAACATACGCACCGAACCCACAATTGCAACCGTCGTCGTCAAGTTCGCAAACTGAAGGAGCTTGTCGCAAATGCGGATTCGACCTTGAATGTCAAGCGAGAGCTGCTGAGAGACCGCACCGAGCTTGGCGAACACCTTGTTCAGCGCCGGATCAAGAAGCGCCTTTTGGCGAAGCTGCTCGAGAAAAACATCCATCTCTTCCTGAGAGTAGAGATTTAGACATCTTTCCCTGCGGTCGGGCATCACATAGACGACATTTCCCAAAGAAGCGCGCCATTCGCTGGGAATGGTGAAACGCTTCTTGGGATCGAGCGCGAAGTCGTGACGTCCCAAAAAGACGCCAGATCCGGCCTTTGTCGACACTGCGACACTCTCCCTGTCACCCTTTGACATTTTGTGACACAATTATACACGACGTGACACCTCCGGTCAATAGGAAATCTTGCAAAATTACACACGTTTTTAATTTGGGAGTTTTACCGCACTATTACCGTCAGACCGACACGCTCCAGATCAACACTGACCTCACCGTCGAGATCGACGCTGAAACGTCCGCGCACTCCGGCATAGCCGGTGTTGGCGACACGCCAGCGCGAAATATCGCCGGCAAGCCCCGTAAGTTTGCCAAGGACAATACCCTTGGGCAGATCGTTGGACGGCGAATCTCCGGTTCTGCCGAAATCGACCACGACCTTATCGGCCGAGCAGCCGTTGAACGCCGGCAATCCGGAGACATTCCAGTTTTCATCCGCATCCGCCATAAGACGCACCTTCGATGCCGTCATGCCGCGGACGGTCCCCTCGCCGCGGAACTTCACCTCATCGAGATTTCCCGCATCGGAAAGATCTGCCGTACCGGAAACAACCTCGCAGACACCGTTGAATCTGAATGTATTCTCACCGAATGCGACCGTACCCTCGCCTTCATGCACAAATCCGCCCTCTCCGGTGAGCGGCCAGGCGACGGTCAAAGTCTCCCCCGCCGCCGGCGACACAATCATGCCGCGCCCGCGCATTTCAAGTTTGAACAGTTCGGGATCCGGCACGCGACTGTCTCCATGCGATTCCATCTGCAGCGTGAAATCGCCGCCGCCCCAGCGGTAATACGAATCGTCGAAAGAAACGGTAAAGGGCTTCATCAAAAGATTGATGTTCTTCCAGGCGTTGATATTGAATATCGACTTGTTGCGAAGCGCGATCGAACCGGTCATGTTCGCCACGCTCCACGTCTGCACCCAGAAATTTCCGGGAGTCGTCGCATTCTTTCCGACATACGTGTTATCAAGGTCGGCCTCAATACTGCCCTTGAGATAAACCGCGTT
>JAEIGA010012965.1_pt1 | contig 12682 bp, 12 predicted proteins | sample 9270691 | NCBI WGS metagenome assembly JAEIGA01 (sample SAMN17057246, study PRJNA624740) | gut metagenome | biome: biome; isolation source: fecal sample | host: Bos grunniens | place: China: Xizang | collected 2019 | reverse complement strand
GCGATATGCTTGTCTGCGGTGAAGACCTCGGTATGGTTCCTGCCTGCGTCAAGGATGTTATGCAACAACTTAATATTCTCAGCCTTGAAGTCCAAAGAATGCCAAAGAATCCTTGCGACACATTCGTTAATCCAGCAAATAATCCATATCTCAGTGTCGACACTACATCAACGCATGACATGTCTACAATAAGAGGCTGGTGGGAAGAAAACGGCGAATTGACAAATCGTTTCTACAGAGAAATGCTTAAACATCACGAAGGAGCTCCATATTTCGCAGAACCATGGGTTTGCAAGGAAATAATAGAACAACACCTCAAATCCTCTTCTATGTTAGTTATCATTCCTATTCAGGATTATATCGCGATGGACGGCGAATTCAGATGGAATGCTACACAAAGAGAACAGATCAACATACCTGCGAATCCGCATCACCATTGGTGCTATAAAATGCACCAAAGTCTTGAATCTCTTAACGAGAGACAAGACTTTAATGATATGATTTTTGATCTAATAAAAAACTCTAGATAAAATCACAAAAACTCCAAATTAGAATTTAAGGTTTAATAAGTCACTTTTATTTTCCCTTTATATTCTCCACTAATGACATTATTATTGTTGTCTTTGCAATCAATAATATGAATTGTATAATCGTCATTTGATTTTGTAACTTTCACTTTTCCTAAGAGTATGACACCAGCTTCGACGTTACCTTCAAGCCATGCGCCACGTTTAAATCTGTGATTATACTTATCATCGTATGCGTATGGAACATATATTCCGCTTGGCAGATATTCATTGACTTCTGAATAAAAAAGGAAGTTGAGAGAATGAGGCTCGTTGCTGTTGCTATTGTCTAAAGTAAGTCTCAACTGATAGTAACCATTATCCAAACCTACATCTTGCAATTCAGCTTCATTGACATAATATGTCTTTTCACCAACTTTAAAGTATCCATCATCAGGAGAAGTCGGTTCACATGAAGCAAAAAACAAAGCAATAAATCCTAATAATAAAATGTTAATTTTCGACAATTTCATAAATGATAACAATTAAATTTCAGAGTGTAAAATTAATAAAAAATCTATTTATTTTTTGAAAAAAAATCAGTATATTTGCACTATGTGTTTAAGTTCCTTAATTTTATAATCAAGGAATTTATTACAAACAAAACATTCTTTTATTTGTTTACATTACTAAAACTAACTAAATATTAAAAAACTATGGCAACAATTTCAGGAAAATACTTAGGAAATTTATGCAGTGAATTAACTCACAATGCATCAGGAATAAAGATAAACGTCGATGGTCACGGCAACGGATTCTCTCCTGTCGACTTGACTGCAGCTTCATTAGGTGCATGTATGATGGCGATGATGGCTTATACAGCAGAAAGCAAAGGTATCAACCTTGAAGGAATGAGCATTGATGTTGATAAGGTAATGGCAGATGCGCCACGTAGAATAGGAGAAATCAATATAACTGTAAACTTCACACAACAATACACAGACAAAGAAAAGACATTATTACAACGCGCTGCCGACACATGTCCTGTCAAAAAAACCTTAAGCAGCGAATGTAAAGTCAATGTCGTGATGAACTTCATCAATTAAAAACTGGGAATTGTAACAATTCCCAGTTTTTAATTATTTATATCATTTCATCCTTTGAAAATTCACATTAACAGAATCCAGGATTCTTTTCATGACGAAGATATTATCATTATAATAATCTAGATTTTCGTAGAATATAGAATCGGTGATATCGTAATGTTTGAAAAGGGCCTCATAACCTTTGGCTTTCAGATTATTTGTACTTATGCTCTTGCCTCTGCGATAATTGATGGCGTTTTCGAGAATATACACGTCTGTCATTATTTCCACCATTTGAGGCTCTGTTAATAAAACGTTCGGTGCTGTCACCTTGGTCTGTCTGTCATTGCAAGACAACAAGAGTAACAACACCGAAAGCGTTAATATTTTAAAATTTTTAGTTACCAACTTCAGAGAAGAATTTAATTCTCATCAAACGCACTTCTTCTTCCACGTATTCGTTTTCTCCGAGAGCTTCCATAGCGTCTTCTATCGTATCAGAGTCTGCTTCACGGAAATATTCCATAATATCTTCTTGATGATATTCATCGATATTATCTTCGATATAATAGTTGATATCGAGGCGTGTTCCGCTAGCCACTATACTTTCTATTTCGGTAAGTAGTTCATCGAATCCCATATTCTTAGAATGAGCGATGTCTTCCAACGGAATCTTTCTGTCGATATTCTGGATAATACTAATTTTCAATGCAGATCTATTGACAGATGACTTAATCACCATATCATTTGGACGAGTGATTTCGTTTTCTTCGACGTATTCCTTGATAAGATCCAAGAAAGGCTGACCGAATTTCTGTGCCTTGCCCTGGCCAACACCGACGATTTGGGTAAGTTCGTCCATTGTGATTGGATATTGAATTGTCATATCCTCGAGCGATGGGTCTTGGAAGATCACGAATGGAGGCAAGTTCATTTTTTTCGCCATTGTCTTGCGAAGGTCTTTCAGCATAGCGAACAAAGTCTTATCAGTTCCGCTATCCTTACCGAACGCCACTCTTTCTTCATCCATTTCTTCTTCTTCAGGATTATCATAGTCGTGATCCTTAGCCACCATGATAGTATAAGGATTCTTAACGAAATCTTTACCTTCTTTAGTAACTTTCAGCACGCCGTATTCTTCAATATCTTTTGATAAGAGTTTATTAACTATAGCTTGACGTATTATTGATGTCCAATATTTTTCATCATTATCATCTCCAGCACCGAAGAATTCGTTAGTGTCGTGTTTCGCAGTCTTTATATCGCCAGTTGCCTTACCTGCGAGGAGTTCTGCTATATGTTTTGTCTTGAAAAGCTGTTTAGTTGCGATGATAGCATCGATAGCAAGTTTAATATCTTCCTTGCCATCGAACTTGACTTTAGGGTTGATGCAATTGTCGCAAGCGCCACAATTTTCACTTTCGTAAGACTCTCCAAAATAATGAAGCAAGAGTTTATGTCGACATACCGACGACTCGGCGTAAGTCACAGTTTCATTAAGCAATTCACGAGCTATTTCTTGTTCAGCTACGTCCTTACCTTTATTAAATTTCTCTAACTTATGGATATCTTCGTAATCGTAGAAGGCTATACACTTGCCTTCGCCACCATCACGGCCAGCGCGGCCAGTCTCTTGGTAGTAACCTTCGAGGCTCTTTGGAATATCGTGGTGGATAACGAAACGGATATCTGGTTTGTCGATACCCATGCCAAAAGCTATGGTTGCGACAATAATGTCAGCCTCTTCCATCAGGAATCTATCTTGGTTGTCGCGACGAGTCTGAGTATCGAGACCTGCGTGATAAGGAAGAGCGCGTATGCCGTTTGCCACGAGAACTTCTGCAAGTTCTTCAACCTTCTTACGGCTCAAACAATAAACGATGCCAGACTTTCCTGGATTACTTTTAATGTATTTTATGATATCCTTAACGACATCTTTTGTTTTAGGACGCACCTCATAATAAAGGTTAGATCTATCAAAAGACGATTTAAACACTTTAGCGTCAAGGATTTCAAGGTTTTTCATTATATCTTTTTGAACTTTCACTGTTGCTGTAGCAGTGAGAGCTATAACTGGCAATTTTGGTCCTATGGCATTGATAATTGGTCGCAGGCGTCTATATTCTGGGCGGAAGTCATGACCCCATTCAGAAATACAGTGAGCCTCATCGATAGCAAAGAACGAAATCTTCAATCCGCGTAAGAACTCAACCGTCTCATCTTTTGTAAGAGATTCTGGAGCCACATATAATAACTTTGTCTTGCCACTTGAGAGATCTTCCTTCACCTGGTTTAATTCTGTTTTGGACAATGACGAATTCATAACATGAGCGATACCAGAGTCGGCACCAAAATTACGAATCATATCCACCTGATTCTTCATCAACGCAATCAATGGTGAAACAACAATTGTTGTACCTTCACTCATCAACGCTGGCAACTGATAACATAGCGACTTACCGCCGCCTGTAGGCATAAGGACAAATGTATTATTGCCTGCCAATATACTTTTTATAATGTCTTTTTGATTACCTTTGAATTGCTCGAAACCAAAAACATTCTTTAATAAATCGTGCAAACCCTTTTCATCAATTTTTGCCATATTCTATTCAATGAAATTTTATTTATATTTGCAAAGTCTTGCTTAAAGTAAAATCTATTATCTAGTCTCATTGACAAAGTTATGATTTTTAACTTTAAAGAAGCAAGAAAAAAATGATATTTTTTTTTAATTATGGAAAGCATCAAGGATATTGCAATTCAAGTTATTGATACAGAAGCCAATTCAATATTAGGGCTCAAAGAACTTTTAACTGATAATTTCACAAAAGTTGTAGAATTAATATTGAATTCTAAAGGCAATGTTATTATTTCCGGCATTGGAAAGAGTGCAAATATCGCACAAAAGATTGTTGCAACCTTAAATTCCACAGGTACTACAGCGGTTTTCATGCATGCTGCCGACGCCATTCACGGCGATTTAGGCATAATAAGAGATGAAGATATTGTGATAATTATTTCTAAAAGTGGCGAGACGCCTGAGATAAAAGTCCTCACCCCATTAATAAAGACAAGGAAGAATAAACTCGTCGCCATTGTAGGAAACACCAAGTCTTTCCTTGCTGCCGAAGCCGACTATGTCATAGACACCACCGTACCTCACGAAGCTTGTCCTAATAACCTCGCTCCTACCACCAGCACTACGGCACAGCTCGTCATGGGCGACGCCCTCGCAATGGCATTATTAAAATGTCGAGGCTTCAGTGCACAAGACTTCGCCAAGTTCCATCCTGGCGGCGCACTCGGTAAACGTCTCTACCTCCGCGTCGGCGACCTTTGTGTGAAAAACGCAAGACCAATGGTAACAGAAAACGACGTCATGACAAATGTCATCATTGAGATAACTGAGAAAATACTCGGAGCAACAGCTGTGATGAATAACGACCAACTCGTAGGCATCATCACCGACGGCGATCTCAGAAGAATGCTAATGAAACATCCTAACATAGAAGAGGTGAAAGCCAAAGATATCATGACAAGAAACCCTAAAACTATAGACAAAAACGACCTAGTCGTCAATGCTTTAGAACTGATGAGAAACAAATCCATAACACAACTTCCTGTTATGGACAAAGACAATTACGTAGGAATGATTCATATTCACGACATTATTAAAGAAGGAATAATTTGATAATTTAGAATGAAGAATGAAGAATGGAGAATTTTAATTGTTAATTAAATTTAAACTATGATATTAAGGACTGACAATTTAGTAAAGAAATATAACAACCGCACTGTTGTGAAAGGAGTCAGTGTGGATGTAAAACAAGGTGAAATAGTTGGTTTACTAGGGCCTAACGGTGCTGGGAAAACGACAACATTTTATATGACTGTCGGTCTTATCAAACCTTTCTCGGGACATGTCTATCTCGACAACGAAGATATCACACAATTTCCGATGTACAAGAGAGCTCAACTCGGAATTGGATATCTGGCCCAAGAGGCATCTGTGTTCCGTCATCTCAGCGTAGAAGACAACATCGCCTCGGTGATGCAGTTTAAAAAAGGAATGAGCAAGGAACAACAGAAAGACAAACTTGAGGAGCTACTGAACGAATTTAGCTTGCAACACATCAGAAAAAGCAAGGGCATACAACTCTCTGGCGGAGAACGTCGCAGAACAGAAATTGCCAGAGCATTAGCCGTCGACCCTAAATTCATACTCCTCGATGAGCCATTTGCTGGTGTCGACCCTATCGCTGTAGAAGACATCCAACGCATTGTCGCAAAACTGAAGAACAAAAACATAGGCGTGCTTATCACAGACCATAACGCCAACGAGACACTGTCAATAACCGACAGAGCTTATCTTGTCTTTGAAGGACAGGTACTTAAATCTGGAACACCTGAAGAACTTGCCAACGACGAAGTGGTACGTTCACATTACCTCGGAACGAATTTTGAACTAAGAACGAAGAATTTTGAACTTTAAGAAGAAAGTTTTTCAACAAAACGTATGCACAGACTGTTAGTCCGGCATTCTTTGTTTATTCTGATTCCAATAAAATAGAAATCAAGATAGTAGGCTTCATTTTCATCGGATGAGGAGCTCCAGTATTTTCCTTGTTTTCCGTCATCAAAAGATGCTGGAAGAAATATGCTGTTACCATTAGGCCCTACGACGAGATTGCCTTTTACGCCGTTCTGGCTCGTAAACCTCCATGTGCATTCTCGCATCAGTTCCTGCCATTCTTCTCGCGATGGGACTTTATACTGTGATTCCGGCTCTACATTCAAATTATCGCATTCTAGTTGAGGAACGCACGTGCCACAATCTTCTGGAGACGACGCTCCCATATTAAAACTCGCCCATCTTACACTTAAACCCAAATCAACGAATTCTATTTTTGTAGATGTAAATGATGTCATACTTCAATTTTTCAGTTCAAAGTTTAACCCTTATTGACTCTAAAGAGAGATATCACGATATAGAACAACATCACGAATGGTATCGCGGCGAAGCCCAAGAAAATGAAGGCTACTATCGCGAACACTGCCAATATATAAATGTGAATGTTTTCCTTGAATTTCAAGTTCTTAATCTTCAGAGAGAAGAAAGGTATCTCGCTTACCATCAAATAGCTGAATATACCAACTATGGCTATAAGGAAATAGGCATTTGACATATTGTTTGCCATGAAGGCCAATTTCTCATTTTGCAAGGTGAAAGGCAACGACGCCACGAAGAGTCCCATTGCTGGAGTCGGGAGTCCGATGAATGAAGTCGTTTGTCGGTCATCGATGTTGAATTTAGCGAGGCGCAACTCTGCGAACACTGCGAGCAAGAATGCGAAGAACGGCAATATATTGAAATCTGCGATTTCAAGACTAAAGCTGTTAGCTATTGGCAGTTGGCTTAAATAAAAGTAAATGATGAATGAAGGAGCGACGCCGAATGACACGACATCAGATAGCGAGTCGAGTTGAGCTCCCAATGGAGAGTAAGCCTTTAGGAGACGAGCAGCAAAGCCATCGAAGAAATCGAAGATAGCAGCCAAGAATATCATTGCTCCTGCCGCCACGGCATAACCATTACACATTAAAACTATTGAAATACAACCAGATAAAAGATTGCAACACGTTATTGCATTAGGAATATGTTTTACCATTTTTACCATTTTTATCATTAAAGTCAACTGACTACAGTCAACAGTCTTTGTCCTTAATTATTATTTTTCAACTTTCAACTTTCAATTTTCATCTTATGTAATGTGGCATATTATCAGGAAGAATAATAGAATATTCTATGAGACCTTTTATTTCGCCATTGACATACCAAGGAGTTTGATAAATCATTTTTTTTACATCGCCCTTTTGAATGGTGTAGACATTAGTCGCTTTTTCATTTATCAATCGTTTTATGGTTTCTTGTGACGATTGTTTGTGACACGCCATCATATTTTTCCCGACCATATCACTGAATACCGACTTTGCCTTATCATTCATATAGACGACATTACCTTCTGTGTCAGAGATCGTTATACTTACATTTATTTCTTTAAAGAAGTCTAAAATATTATTTTCCATAAGTTTAAATTATAATGCAAAAAAAAGAAATATTTATCAATTAAACACATTATTTTAAAAAAAAATAAAAGTAACAAACCAACGAGGTAAAATGTTATATTTGCAATCAAAATAAGGCTATCTTGAAGAAACTGTACAGATACATATTAAGCTCATTCATCGGCACTTTCATTTTCACATTTTTCATTGCCGTATTTATTTTGCTTATGCAGTTTTTATGGACATACCTCGATGACCTTGTCGGTAAAGGATTAGGATTCGACATCTTAGGCAAACTAATGTTTTACACTGCTATCACCTTTGTTCCAATGGCGATGCCACTTGCGATATTATTATCATCACTGATGTGTTTCGGCAATTTAGGCGAATTCTATGAGCTTGTAGCTATGAAAGCCTCTGGTATTTCAGTATGGCGAATCATGCGACCTTTGCTCATCTTCTCAGTCATAATGAGTTTCACGGCCTTTGTATTTTCCAACAATGTATTACCCGTTGCGACATTAAAATCGAAGACCTTGTTACGCGATGTCAGGAAGCAGAAGATGTCGTTCGATATTCCGGAGGGAATGTTCTACAAAGGTATCGACGGATATACGATTAGAGCCGGAAAGAAAGGTGCAGACGGCTCGACGCTATACGACATGATGATCTACGATCACACAGCATACAAAGGCAACATCAAGGTCACCATAGCTGACTCTGCCACGATAGCGTTATCTCCAAATCAGAAAGAAGTTGTCTTCACATTATACGACGGGTACAACTATAATGAGGTCATCGACGATAAAGAATATAAGTCGAAACGTCCTTTCGAAACGATGAAGTTCAACAAGCAATACGTTAGTTTCGACATCTCCGACTTCGACCTCACACAAAGCGACGGAAGTGCGCTCAAAGGACATCAGTCGATGCTCAACATCAACCAACTGATTATTGCCATCGACTCATTAGAACATAGTTCGAGAGACAGACAAGTATCTTATAAAAATTCTTTTAGGAATAGGCTTCAGCATCTATCGTCAAAAGACATCATCAACAAAACTCAAAACAAAAGAACTGACATTGACACACTTACAGTATTCAAGTGGCCTCTTTTAGATAATTTCACAGATAAAGAACAAGCCTCTATCATAAATATGGCCATCACGGCTACAAGAAACCAGATTGACAATACAGAACTGAATATTAAAGACTTCGAGAGACAAGATATCAATATTAGGAAACACAAACAAGTCATGCACGAGAAGTTCTCCCTTAGTATTGCCTGTCTTCTTTTCTTCTTCATAGGAGCGCCATTAGGAGCCATCATTCGCAAAGGCGGATTAGGTCTTCCCATTGTTATCAGTGTTATTTTCTTTGTAATTTATTATATCATAACCATTACTAGCCAACGTATTGCAATAGCAGGTGACATGCCTATATTCTTAGGAGTATGGCTTTCATCAATAATAATATTACCCATAGGTATTTTTCTAACTATCAAAGCCACAACTGATTCAGCGTTGCTAGACAGAGAAAGTTGGAAGAAGGCCTTAAAAAGAATTTTTAGAAATAAATAAAATACATTTGTTATGAACATTCTAATGCTTTGCAACAAGTCACCTTATCCGCCAAGTGAAGGCGGGCCAATGGCAATGAATAGCATTGTCAACGGTTTACTCGAAGCAGGACACAAAATCAAGATACTTGCTGTCAATAGCGAGAAATATCATATCAAAGACAAAAACATACCACAGGAATACAAGGACAAAACAGGCATTGAGTTGGTGGATATCGACTTAAGGATAAAACCTATAGAAGCATTAAAAAATCTGTTTTCAAACAATTCCTATCATGTAGAAAGGTTTATTTCTGAAAGTTTCAGGAGCAAACTCATTGAGATTTTACATAAAGACCGATACGATATCGTACAGTTAGAGATGATTTACATGGCGCCATATATCGAGACTATCAGGGCCAACTCTGACGCTTTGATAGTGTTGCGTGCACATAATGTAGAGCATCTTATCTGGGATAGGATTGCGAAGAAAACCAATTTCTTACCAAAGAAATGGTATTTAAATCATCTGGTTCGCACATTGAGAGACTATGAACTGAACGCCATCAACAAAGTCGATGGCATTGCCGCCATCACATACCGCGATGCGGCGTTCTTCCGCGGCGAGACTGCAGTGCCTGTCGTTGACATTCCTTTCGGTGTAAATCCTGAAGAGTTCATACCTAATTACGAAGTGAACAAAACTCCGACATTATATCACATCGGATCAATGAACTGGATGCCGAACGAAGAAGGCATAAAATGGTTCTTGAAAAACGTCTGGGGAAAACTGCACGAAAGAAAACCAGAAATACAACTAAATCTTGCAGGACGACATATGCCTAAATGGTTAATGAATCTTAAGAAAAAAAATATTAATGTTTTCGGCGAAGTCCCTAGCGCACAAGAATTCATACGAAACAATGACATCTCAATAGTGCCACTCCTTTCAGGAAGCGGAATAAGAATAAAAATCATAGAAGCTATGGCAATGGGAAAAACCGTCATCACTACTATGGTCGGGGCAGAAGGCATCCAATACTCAGAATACAACAATATCATCATCGCTGATACACCTACAAAAATCATTGAGACTATATGCAGAATAACAACAGATCCTAATGAGATTCAACGTATTGGCAAAAATGCCAGAAAACTCGTCGAAGATATTTACGACAATAAAAAAATAATCGACAGACTATTGATATTCTACGATGAGATAAGTAAGACAAAAAAAGATATAACATATATAAACCATTAAGAATGAAGATATTTGTATTGTTGCCGAGAATACCATGGCCACTCGTAAAAGGCGATAAACTAAGAGCTTTCAACCAGATAAAGCAACTCGCCAAGAACAACGAGGTAGTTCTCTGTGCCTTAAATACAGATAAAAAAATCAATAAAGAAGAAGCGTTCAAGGCACTTCAACCTTATTGCTTGTCGGTGACATTCATAGATATAAGCAAACTATCAATCTTGATAAACCTCGCAGGCGCATTCTTGAAAGGACTGCCTATTCAATGCGGTTATTTCTACAACAAAAAAGCTCATAATAAAATCAAGAGCCTAATTGAGAAACATCAACCAGACATGCTTTTCGGCCAACTGCTGAGAGTATCCGAATATATACGTCACGAAAAAACGCCTAAAACAATAGATTATCAAGACGTTTTCTCTATGGGAATGAAACGCAGACACGACATCGCGCCTTTCTTCCTCAAACCTATTTTTAATATGGAATACAAAAGACTGAAACGTTACGAACGTGACATCTTCGATGACTTCGACATAAAAACCATCATCAGTATTCCAGATAGGATTCACATCGACCATCCAAAGAAAGACGAGATCCTCATCGTGCCTAACGGCGTCGACCACGAATATTACACTCCGCGCGAATGCGAAAAAAATTACGACATCGTCTTTACAGGCAATATGTCTTACGCACCTAATGTCAACGCAGTGGAATATCTCGCTAACGACATCCTTCCTCTGGTATGGAAAACACTGCCCGACGTGAAAATGTATATCGCCGGAGCAACACCAGACCCTCGCATCAAGAAAGTCGCTTCCGACAAAATCATAATCAGCGGATGGCTCGATGATATGAGAGACGCCTACGCACAAAGCAGAATATTCATCGCGCCGATGAGAATAGGAACAGGCCTTCAAAACAAACTACTAGAAGCCATGTCAATGCGATTGCCTTGCATAACAACAACATTAGCAAACAATTCATTAAACGCAGAAGAAAACAAAGATATTCTCGTCGGAAACAACAAACAAGAACTGGCTCAACATATCATCACACTTCTTACCGACAAAGATAAAGCCGACACTCTGGCACAAAACGGATACGACTTCGTACATCGCGTTTACGACTGGGGAGAAGCGACAAAGATTATGGAAAACGAGATGAATTTAAAATTGAAAACTGAAAACTGAAAGTTGAAAGTTGAAAGTTGCCCGAAGCTCATAGCTCACGGCTCAAAGCATAAGAAATTAAAAAACAAATAATAATCTGTTGACTGTTGACCGTTGACCGTTGACTGTTGACTAAAAAGAAAAAATTATGGCTGACGACAAAAAGATTATTTTCTCGATGGTTGGTGTAAGTAAAATCATTCCACCTACGAGACAGATTTTAAAAGATATTTATCTATCATTTTACTATGGTGCAAAAATCGGCATCATCGGTTTGAATGGTTCAGGTAAATCTACATTATTGAAAATCATTGCTGGCAAAGACAAAGCATACAATGGCGAAGTCGTATTCTCACCAGGATATTCTGTCGGCATGTTAGACCAAGAACCAGAACTTGACAACAACAAGACCGTTAAGGAAGTCGTTCAAGAAGGCATCCAAGAAGTCGTTGACATCTTGAAGAGATACGAAGAAGTGAACGCACGTTTTATGGAAGAACTCACCGATGACGAGATGAACGCCCTCGTTGAAGAACAAGGACAGCTCACCGATTTGATTGAACAACACGACGCTTGGGACTTAGACAGCAAGTTGGAAAGAGCTATGGACGCGCTTAACTGTCCTGACGGCGACACTCCTGTCAAGAACCTCTCTGGTGGTGAACGCCGCCGTGTAGCATTGGTGAGATTACTCCTCCAAGAACCAGACATCTTGTTATTAGACGAACCTACCAACCACCTTGACGCTGAAGCGATCAACTGGTTAGAACAACACTTGCAACAATATAAAGGCACCGTCATCGCTGTCACCCACGACCGTTACTTCCTCGACCACGTCGCAGGATGGATTCTCGAACTCGACCGTGGCGAAGGCATCCCTTGGAAAGGCAACTACTCTTCATGGCTTGACCAGAAGACCACACGCATGGCGATGGAAGAGAAATCAGAAAGCAAACGCCGCAAGACTTTGGAACGCGAGCTCGAATGGGTCAGAATGGCACCAAAAGCACGTCATGCCAAAGGTAAAGCTCGTCTCGCTT
>JAEIGA010012964.1_pt1 | contig 12683 bp, 8 predicted proteins | sample 9270691 | NCBI WGS metagenome assembly JAEIGA01 (sample SAMN17057246, study PRJNA624740) | gut metagenome | biome: biome; isolation source: fecal sample | host: Bos grunniens | place: China: Xizang | collected 2019 | reverse complement strand
TTTTTATTTGCAAAGCGCAGTTCCTATGACAGTGGCGAAGGGGGAGAGCTCGGGAATTCTGAATTTAATTCCATCCGACTTGTACATATCGCAGAACTGCTCGAATTTCTTTTTGGTTATATCGAGGTTTGTCAGGTTTCCCGTGAGTATTATATCCTTTACCCCGACGGATTTTGCGCCGAAAACCGAAACCATGCCAACGGTTTCGAGCACCATATTTACCACTCCTGCGGCAATATCGTTTTTGTCCGCAAGGTCTGACACGTTACCGAAATTCGACGCCGTAAGGTCACGGGAAAGCTCGCTGAGATTGTTTTCCGCAGTAATATCCTTGATAGTAAGGTCGATGTTGGAGAGCTTTCCGCACTCCGCCATCTCTATAATATGCTCCACCGTATCGGCGTTGAGCATTATTTTGGAAAGCCCCATAATGCTGCCGCCCCCAACTCCGGTTCCGCCGAGATAATTCATTTTATCCGCCGAGGCGTGTACAAGTGCGGTACCCGTACCCATACTTACGCAAAGAGCTTCTTTAAGACCCGACAGGTATAAGCCGCCAACGCCGATTGCTTTGAATTCGGGCACCTTTACACATTCAAGTCCGTAAAGCCCGCGGCTTAAGTAAGCGGAGCCGACTCCAGTCACCATAACTCTGTCAATGTCACGGAGCGCAAGTCGGTTTTCGTCGGTGAATTTGCCGAAGGCGCCGTAAATTGAGGTAAGCGGGTCGTTAGCCTTAACAAATTGGGGGTGTATAAGCTCGCCCTCACGGAAGCCGACTATTTTCGTGGTGCTGCCGCCTACGTCAATTCCGATAACTATGCTCATCTGTCACACTCTCTTTCTTTAACCGTTCTCATAATACTGTCAAAGGAAAGCCCGTATTTGTCGGCAATATCCCTGGCGTAGGATTTTCCGTCAGGCTTCGCTCTTACTATCTTGAAGGAGCGCTTTCCTTCTTCAATTCCCGCCACCAGCGTGTCAAGGCTTATGCCACCGAGGGAGGCGGATTTTTTGTTTATTTCGGGGACTGCCGCCGCAAGCTCGTGAAGGTGAGTGGAGAATATACCTCTCACCCTCATTGTGGCAAAGCCTGTAAGTATTTCGGAGGCTATGTACGCAGCCTCATATGCGCCGGTAGAGGAGAGGGATTCGTCGAGGAGAATCATGCTGTCCTCGGTAACGCAGTCAAATATCTCACGCAGTCTTGCGCATTCCTCGCCAAGACGCCCCTTGTCAATAGTGTCGTCAGCGCCCTCGGGGAAATGAGTGAATATACCGTCAACAGGGGATATTTCAGCTGAGCGGGCAGGGACGGGGAGCCCGAGCATAGCGAAAGCTTCAGCTGCGCCGACTGCTACTGTAATAACCGATTTTCCGCCTCTGTTGGGACCTGTCAGTACGTAAATACGAGCCTCGTCGTCAAACTCAAAATCGTTGCAAACAATCTCGTCGTCAATGGCAAGGGCAACTCTCGGGTTGTAAAGCTCGAGGGCTGAAAAAGCCTTTTCTTCCTTAGGAAGGATTTTAGGGAAGCATACCGAGCACCCCGGGTGAGCGGAGAGCTTTTTAACAAGGTCTGTGGCGCGGGATACGAATTCTATCTCGGGAAGAAGCCGAAGAAGGAAATCTGTATTGTCAAGCACGTATTCGCCTACTATGGAGCGCCACCCTTTAATTGAGGATTTAAAAACGTCCTCGATGGCGGAATGGAAGGCTCCGACAAGCGCCTCCTTTTTGTTTTCGCTCTGCCCTTTGCCAAAGGGGGAAAGCTCGGCTATTGTGGTAAAGGAGTCGTTTTTGAAGGAAAAACGAAGGATTTTATCAAGGGTTTTCCCGGATTTGAATTGCTCAGAATTTACGGAAATCACACCTGCCGCAACGGGGCGAAGCTCTCTGTCGAGATTCACACCGACCGTTACGCTTCTGACCTCGTGAACTCTTGAGGCGAGGGCGGAGAGCTTTTTATTAAGCTCCGAATAATATTCGGAGGAGGCGAGCTCAAGCACGAAATCCGAAAGCCTTCGAAAGGCGGGACTTTTCACCTTGTCCGCAATTTTTTCAAAGCCGGACTTGAGGGTTTCAATGCAGCTTACGTACAGCTCTATTTCGGTGATGCTGTAAAGGTATGAATCGCCGAAATTTCCCTTTGACATATCAAGCCTGCGAAGCTCTCCGATATCGTCGAGAATGGGATGCACCTCGGCAAGAGCCTCTTTAAGCTCGGGTATGTTTATCATATCGGAAATAGTCCTCTGGCGGTATTCGATAACGGTGGGGTCAGAGGTGAAGAAATCTGTAAGAGAGCTGTTCTTCAGCGAGAAAAGGTCTGTCAGCGACAGCTCGTCGCAAACTGCCTCGGAAACCTTCGGCAGATTGTTTCTGTCCATATGGTAATTAAGCGACTCCTCGTCGGGATAGAGCAGACTTATGAATTTATCTTCCATTTCGTATTCTCCGCATAGGTTTTGCATTTATTTTATAGCACTCTAATTTTAGCATAAGTTAAAGGTTTTTTCAAGGGGGTTTTTCAATTTACAGAAAATGTATTTATCATAGCGACACGGAATAAAACAAAAAACGGGCGGAAAAGCAGCCTTCCTTTGCCGCTCCTCTGCCCGAAATTGTTTTAGTTACTGTATAAATTTAGTCGGTACGGATATACCGGAGTCAGAATTTTTATCCTCTGACTCACGGTCGAATACACCTAAAATTTTGCGCCCTAAGGCTCCGAGAAACGCCTCCTTGTCATAGGCTGTCCATCGCCAGAGCCTGTCGGCGTTGAAAAGTCTTTTTTCTCCGTATTCGTCGCTGATGAAAACCTCTTTAGGAGTGGGAGTTACGATAAGAATCGGCACACCCCCCGAGGGCGTGTCAAATTCAAAGAAATCCTTTACCGTTATATTGTGCCTCTTCGTTCCGATTACGTGCTTGTGATAGCCACGGCCGTCCTCGGTGAAGCATATAGGAGTCCATCTGTGCTTTGAGGAGATATTAACGCAGCAGTATAGCCTGCCTTCCAGCTCTATATCAAATGAGAAAATGCGACGCCTGGTTATAAGAGATAGATATGGGTTTCTCATAACCGTGATTTTTGCGTCTATATCCCTTACCGTGTTAAGTATTCCGCTGATAAAGCGTCTGCGGCAGATAACCTTTGTGAGGAAAAATGTGAGCCATACGAGTAGGGCAATCAGGACTACGGAGCCTATGAAGAGCGGCAGGGATACGGCAAGGATTATTGCGTATATGAGTGCTCCCAGGGTAACTAATGCAAGGGGAAGAAGAGGCATAACGGTCGCTATTATGGGACATAAGACGAAGAGTATCGCAAGCTTCAGGATAAGCGATACACGTCTGCGGACCTTTTCCCTCTCGTCCTCCTTCTTTAATGAGTCCCAGAAGCCGTAGGCATCTGCTTTTGAAATGCTGTAAAAGAGAAACGTCAGGGCGGCGGTAACAAATCCCGGGATAAAGCCTGTGCTATTTTTTGAAAATCCGTCGGCAAAGTGGAACATTCCCGCTATCTCGTAAGAGGCGCCAACAGCGCCACCGATAAACATTATGAAGGTGGCGACAAGCGCTTCAATCATAAATTCGGAATTCCCGAAGAGTGATTTGAGATTTTTGAAAAATCCGAGATTTCTCTCTCCTTCACAGAGATATTCGTCCATGAGCCTTCCGTTGTAATTGCTCATAGCCCGTGTGACGAAATAGTATATTATCAGCGAGGTTAAGAAGCATACGATATGCACGAAATATGGGGGCGTGTCGGCAAAAAAGCCCTCTCCGCCGACGTAGCTTGACAGAGCGGAGAAATTGCAGATAAGCTTTATGACGAGGCATATCGCCGCAGTAAGCACTCCTCTGCCGAAGGCGAGAAGATTTTTTAAAATCTTTATCTTTTCTTCCTGCTCCATAGGTTGTCAGCCTCCTTTTTGTCGCCGCAATTCGTTAACACTTACTCTTAACAACATTATACAGTACCGAACACTTTTTGTCAACATTTCCAGGTCACGCTATTTTTTAAAAATTTATACATAATTCTTTAAAATATCGTTCGTAATATATTGAAATTGGTGAACGGGTGTGATATAATGTTACATAATTAAAAATATTCCGACATATCGGAGCATAAAGAAAGGGACTAAATTATGAAACAGATAGCAGAAATCATAAAATACGAAGGCGATAACAGCACCTTTATATGGAAGCATCCTTGCGAGGACTTCAACAATATGACTCAGCTTATCGTTCACGAATCGCAGGAAGCGATATTCTTTATGAACGGTCAGGCGCTTGACCTTTTCGGTCCCGGCAGACATACACTTACAACACAGAATATTCCTCTCGTCGGCAAGGCTCTTAACAGGGTTACGGGTGGCGAAACACCCTTTCACTGCGAGGTTTATTACATAAACAAAACCGTTCAGATGGCGGTAAAATGGGGGACTGACAGCAAGGTTCGCTTCATAGAGCCTACCCTCGGTATTCCTTTCGCAATCGGCGCTTCCGGAGAAATGAACCTGGCGGTAAGCGATGCAAGACGCCTTCTTGTAAAGCTTGTTGGAACAATGAACGGTATCGCCTGGGAGGACAGAGGCGCAGGCTTTACTAAGTCCCTCTCCCAGAGCTTCAGACCCTTGATTTCCACGGCTATTAAAACTCACCTTTCCGCAAGCATCAAGGCGCAGAATATAAATATTCTGGAGATTGACGAGAACCTTGAGATGCTTTCGGCAATTCTTCGTGAGAAGATTCTTCCCGGCTTTGAGGAGTACGGTCTTACAATACCTCAGTTCTATATTTCCAACGTTCTCCTTCCCGAGGACGACCCCAATTTCCGCCGTATGAGAGAGCTTCAGACCGTTTCCTTCCAGACCAAGATGGCGGAGGCGGAGGCAACCGTAAGAAGCGCAAAGGCGGAGGCAGAGGCAACCGTAACGGCCGCTCAGCGAAAAATAGAGCTTGAGCGTCAGACAACCGAAACCGAGATTGCGAGAAGAGAAGCGGAGAGAAGGCTTATCGAGGCTCAGGCAGAGGCGCAGGCTGCTAAAATGGCAGGTTATGCCGAGGCTGAAATTATGCAGGTTAAGGGCTACACCCAGAAGGATATCATTGAGGCTGACGTTAAAAAAGCCTTTGCCGAGGGACTTGGCAATATGGGCGCAAACGGCGGCGGCAGCGGAGTTATCGGTGACGTTATAGGTCTTGGCGTCGGTATGGCGGCGGCAGGAGCCGTAGGCTCTCAGTTCGGCGATATGTTCAAGGGTATGACAGGCGGTGCGCAGGCACCCGCGGAGGCTCCCGTAAATGAGGAGAAATGCCCAAATTGCGGCAGCGCAGTTCCTGCGAATGCAAAGTTCTGTCTTGAGTGCGGAACGAAGATTGAAAAGCTGGCAGACGACGAGGTTATCTGCCCCTCTTGTGGTAAGAAGGTTCGCCGCGGCAAGTTCTGCCTTGAGTGCGGAGCGTCATTTATAAATAAATGCCCCAAGTGCGGCAGCGAGGTTCCCGCAGGCGGTAAGTTCTGCCTTGAGTGCGGAGAGAAGCTTTAATTCTGCGCATTACCACAGAACAGGAGAAATTTTATTAAATGGCAGTTTTTGAATGTAAAATGTGCGGAGGTTCTCTCAGCGTAAACGAGGGTGACGTTATAGTTACCTGCGATTATTGCGGAAGCACTCAGACCCTCCCCAAGCTTAATGACGAAAAAATAGCAAGACTTTACGACAGGGCAAATCATTTCCGCCGTAACAACGAGTTTGACAAGGCAATGGAAATGTACGAGGAGATTTTGGCTGAGGATAACACGGATGCCGAGGCATACTGGTCGATAGTTCTTTGCAATTACGGAATAGAATACGTAGAGGACCCCAGGTCGAGAAGACGTATTCCTACTGTAAACAGAGCGCAATATACCTCCGTGTTTGACGACGAAAATTATCTTTCGGCAATAAAGTATGCGGATTCCGAAAGGCGACGTGTCTATGAGGACGAGGCGAAGGTTATAAACGACATCCAGAAGGAAATCCTTGCCATATCCGAGCGCGAGGAGCCTTACGACGTATTTATATGCTATAAGGAAACCGACGAAAACGGACAGAGAACCCACGATTCTGTGTACGCAAACGACCTCTATAACGAACTTACCGAGCAGGGCTTTAAGGTGTTCTATGCAAAAATAAGCCTTGAGGGAAAGCTCGGCTCGGCATACGAGCCTATAATCTTTGCGGCTCTTCACAGCGCAAAGGTAATGGTGGTTATGGGAACGAAGCCCGAGTATTTCAATGCGGTTTGGGTAAAGAACGAGTGGAGCAGATATCTTTCCCTCATAAGAAAAGGCGAAAAGAAGATGCTTATCCCTGCCTACAAGGATATGGACCCCTATTATCTGCCTAAGGAATTTTCACATCTCCAAGCGCAGAATATGGGTCTGCTCGGATTTATGTTCGACTTGGTGAGAGGAATTAAAAAGCAGCTTGGCGAATACGAGGAGCCTCGCAGCCACCATGATTACTCCTCTGCTTCCACCTCCAAAAACAGCGGAGCTGAGATTGAAAACCTCTTGAAAAGAGTTACCATATTCCTCGATAACGGGGACTACGGAAGCGCTGACCTTTACTGTGAAAAGGTTCTTGATAAGGACCCGGAAAACGGTGATGCGTACCTCTACAAGCTTTTAGGCGAAATGAGGGTTTCGGATATAAAGAAGCTGGAGGGCGCAGATACCGCCCTTGACAGAGCGAGGTCCTATAAAAATGCAATTCGCTATACGGATTCGGAGATTTCCGATAAGCTCGTAGACCTTAACGAAAAGGTAAAGGCGAGAATTAAGCGAGAGCAGGATGAGCTTGCCGAGCGTGAGCTTAAAGCGGCGGAGGAAAGAGCCCGTAGGGAAAGGGAGAGTCGTGAGCGTGCTATGGTTGAGCAGAAGCGCCGCGAAGAAAGAGCCGCCCTTGAAAGAGCGAGAAATAATGCCGCCAATCACGTAAAGTCACTTGTTAATACAAGGGAAGGCATTACCAAAAGCATAGCCGAAAAGGAAAACGAAATAGTAAGCTACCCCGTCAAGAAAATCAGAATAACCTCGCTTTTGAGTATTCTGTGTGTGGTTTTATTCTTCGTTGGCGTGATTATCGCAAGTGCAGCAGCCACCGATCCAGATTTGTCTGTTGATGACAGCGAGGCGCTGATAGTTCTGGGGGTTATTATGATTTTAACTGCATTTATCGGCTTTATCGTATTTTCCGTTATTCTTGCAAAGTGTGAGAAGCGGAGTATTATGGCAACGATTGGGCTTTCCTATGTGAGCGCAGGAATATATGCGGTTGTAGTGGCAATAAAAGCCTTTTTCAAGAGCCTGAAGAACCCCGCCGATGCTTTAAGAGGCGAGATATCCGTCTTGAATTTAAGACTTCACGATTTGGATGCTCAGATTTATAACGCAAGGTCGGCGTTGAAGGAACTTAACGAGAAGCTTGACAATTTTAACGCAAACAGCGTTGTATGATATGTAAAAAGCCTTAAAGGAGAATGACAATGAATAAAGTATGCAGAAATTGCGGTCACAGCGGCGAGAACGTATGGAGAAACGGAACCTATCACTGTGCTATGTGCGATGCGGAAATAGATATGACAGCTCCCGATGCTCACGATAAATACGATGCGGTTGATGCAAGGCAGAGCGGTGGAAACGTTTATCTTAACGCAGTGTGCCCCATTTGCAAAAACGAAAAGGGTAACTATATGAACAGTGGCAAGGGCTATTGCGCTCTTTGCGGCTCGGAAATTCCGATAAACCGCAGCAACGACGGCTATAACAATAATTACAGCAACAATTACAGCAACAATAATTCCCGCCCCGCAAACAGTGGTAGCAGGGGAGCTAAAAGCAGCTGGGACGAGGAGAGGGAAAAGGAAAAGAAGAATTCCCTCGTTCTTGGAATAGTATTCCTCTTCGTTTTCTGGCCTGTAGGAATTTATTTCCTTTGGAAATATTTTACAATGTAATTTTCCTTTTTTTCGGATTATTGATAAATCAACAAAAAACGCTTCGCCTTGGTTTTTGAAAATTAAGTCGGAGCGTTTCCTTTGCGCATAAAAGAAGATTGGAGATGTAAAATGGTTTACGAAAAAGAGTATCTTAAAAATATAAGATTCCCTTTGGGGGGAATCGGCAGCGGCTCTATCAGCCTCTGCGGTAACGGTGAGCTTTGCGATTTCGAAATTTTCAACCGCCCGAATAAGAATACCAAAAACGGCTATTCTCACTTTGCGATAAGAGCCGAAGCCTCGGGAAAAACCTATACGAAGGTTCTTCAGGGGGATACCGTGTCAAATCTTATGGGCGAATCTATGCAGTCGGAGTTCAAGGGCTACGGCTTTGGGCCGCAGGTCGGCACTATGGCGGGCTTTCCTCATTTCTCCGAGGTGCGCTTTGAGGGCAGATTTCCAATAGCGGAGCTTGACCTTGCCGACGGTGACTTCCCCGGCAAGGTGCGCCTTACCGCCTTCAATCCCTTTATTCCTCACAAGGAGCTTGAATCAAGCCTTCCTCTCGGCTTCTTTATCTGGGAAATTGAGAATACGGGTAAAGAGGATATTGAATATTCGATAGCCCTGAGCCTTTGTAATCCCTCGGAAAAATCCGTGAACCTTGCCTTTGAGAAGGCGGGGGTCAGAGGTATATTTATGAAGGATGGCGAAAAGTCGCCCGAGGAGATTGGATATACCGATATAAGTATAGCCACGGACTGCCCCCGAGGGGCGTGTCAGGAATATTGGTACAGAGGCGGCTGGCAGGATAACGCTACCGTTTTTTGGAACAATTTTTCTTCAGGAGAAATGAGGCCCCGCCGATACGAGGACATAGGCTCTTGCGACCACGGAACTGTGAGCGGAAGCGTAAAAATTCCCTCGGGCGAGAAAAGAACGGTGCGCTTTGTAATTGCCTGGAACACTCCCGTTCAGTATAATTACTGGGAGCCCTGCCGTGACGGTGAGGGGCGTGACGTTACCTGGCTGAATTATTACAGAACGGTTTTTGAAAATTCGGAAAGCTCTGCCGTATTCGGACTGCAAAGGCTTGACGCCTTATACGAAGAAACGCTGAAATTCACAAATGCGCTTCACGGCAGCACTATGCCAAAGGCTGCGGTAGATGCCGTGGCATCAAACCTATCCGTGCTGAAATCTCCCACGGTTCTTCGTCTTGAGGACGGAGATTTCTGGGCGTGGGAGGGTGTGCACGAGAGAGCAGGCTCCTGCGAGGGCAGCTGTCAGCACGTGTGGAATTACGCCTATGCGATGCCCTTCCTATTCCCGAGGCTTGAGAGAACCCTTCGTGAAACTACTATGAAATACGGTCTTGCCGATAGCGGAGAAACTGCGTTCAGAATACCTCTGCCAAGAGGGCGTGAGTATAAGAAATTCCGCCCCTGTGTCGACGGGCAGTTCGGCGAGGTAATAAAATGCTATCGTGAATGGAAAATTTCCGGTGATAACGAATGGCTATGCCGCCATAGCGAGAGCATATTCAAAATGCTGGAATTCGCCTGGTCCGAAGAAAACAAGGATATGTGGGACAGGAACAAGGACGGAGTCCTTGAAGGGCGCCAGCATCACACCCTCGATATGGAGCTTTTCGGTCCTACCGCCTGGCTTCAGGGCTTCTATCTTCTTGCTCTCTCTCTTGGGGCGCAGATGGCAGAGGCGCTTGGAGATTACGATAGGGCGAAGACCTACCGCGAAATATATGCGCGCGGCAGGGAATTTACCAATAACGAGCTGTTTACGGGAGAATATTTCAGCTCCAAGATAGATATTAAGGATAAATCCGTAATCGACAAATTCGGAGCAGAGGAATACTGGAACGCCGAGGACGGCGAGATTAAATATCAGATAGACGGTGGCAGCATAATTGACCAGATGCTTGGTGATTTTCACGCAAATATCCTCGGCGCCCCCGAAATTTTCGACAAAGAAAAGAAGCTTACCGCCCTTAAGAGTATGTATAAATACAACTACAAGCCCACGATGCGTGAGGTTGCCAACATGTGGCGTAACTTTGCCGTAAACGACGAGAGCGGTACGATTATATGCGCCTATCCCGAGGGGGTAAGGAAGCCTGCGATTCCAATACCCTATTGCGAGGAAACTATGACGGGCTTCGAGTATGCTCTGGCGGCTCTTATGATAAGCGAGGGTATGATTGGCGAGGGCGAGAGGCTGGTTCAGGCAGTCAGGGACAGGTACGACGGTAAAGCAAGAAACCCCTATAATGAAATAGAGTGCGGAAGCAATTATGCAAGAAGCATGTCGTCTTTTGCGCTTCTGCCAATATATAGCGGCTTTTCCTTTGATATGACGCGTAGGTTTATAGGCTTTTCTCCTATCGGCGGCGTCGGCGAATTTCTTTGGAGTGTCGGTGACAGCTGGGGTACCGTGTCAATTTCCGAAAGGAAAGCGAGTCTTTTGGTATACGGAAATCCGCTTAAGCTGTCCTCCTTCGGTTTGCCGAGCGGTAAGAGCTGCAGCAGGGTAGAGTGCGACGGCGCTCCTGTTGAATTCGAAGAGAATGGCGGTGTAGTTTATTTCTCGGACGGGGTGGAAATAAAGGGAGTTATTGAGCTTTATTTCTGACGAGTGTCTTTTTTGCTTTTGTGGCGGCTTGCTTGAAGAAAACCGGCAGGCATAATTTAACTAACAGTTGAGAGTTTTATTTTATGAATTTAAAAAGGTATATAGGCGATAAAAGGTTTTACCGTATGATTGTGGCGGTAACTGTTCCCATAATGATACAAATGGGAATAACCAACTTTGTAAGCCTTCTTGACAACATAATGGTTGGCGCTCTCGGTACAGAATCCATATCGGGCGTATCAATCGTAAATCAGTTTATCTTCGTGTTCAACCTGCTTATTTTCGGAGCGGTTTCTGCGGCAGGTATTTTTACCGCCCAGTATTACGGCTCGAAAGATACGGAGGGGGTCAGGGCAACTTTCAGGCTGAAGCTTTTGATAAACGTTGCCTCGGGTATTATCGGAGTTCTGCTGTTCGTGTTCGGCGGCGACCTTATGATAAACCTGTTTCTGCACGACGACGGCTCAGGAGCCGACCTTGCGTTAGCCTTTGTCGAGGCTAAAAATTATCTTACGTACATAATTATAGGAATAATACCCTACGCCATATCCCAGGTTTACGCATCAACTCTGCGTGAAACGGGAGAAACGGTCGTTCCAATGGTGTCAAGCATTGCAGCAGTTGCGGTGAACTTCGCACTTAATCTGATTTTGATTTTCGGACTTCTCGGAGCGCCCGCCCTCGGTGTTATGGGAGCGGCAATAGCCACATCCGTGTCAAGATTCGTGGAATTGTTTATTCTCATAATATGGACTCATACTCACAGCGACAGATGCCCCTTTATAAAAGGCGCTCTCCGTTCTATGCGAGTGCCGAAGAGCCTTATTTGGCAGATAACAGTCAAGGGTATGCCTATAATGCTTAATGAATTCTTATGGTCATGCGCTATTACCTTCAGGAATCAGTGCTATTCCACCAGGGGCATTGACGCATTGGCCGCCACGAGTATTGCGACGACAGTTCTTAATTTATTCTCCGTTGTTTACCTTTCTCTCGGTTCTGCCATTGCCATTGTGGTTGGAAATAAGCTTGGAGCGGGAGAAATTGAGGAGGCGAAGGATACGGACAGGAAAATGATTGCGTTCTCCGTGGCAGTGTCTGTTGTTATAGGGGTTATGCTGGCTCTTGTGTCACCCATGCTCCCCAGAATGTTTGACGTTGGAGAGGGCGTGCAGTCTATGGCTATGCACCTGCTTATAATTCAAGCACTTTATATGCCCGTTGCCGCCTTTGCAAACAGCTCCTATTATACAATCCGTTCCGGCGGCAGAGTTATGATAACTATGCTCCTCGATTCGGTATTTATGTGGACGTTCACGGTTCCCATTTCCGCCTGTCTTACGTATTTTACGGGTATGAACGTATACGTTTTGTATCTGTTGTGCCAGGGAACGGAAATTGCGAAGGTTATCCTCGGCGCTATACTATTGAAGAAATCCAACTGGGCAAGGCGCCTTATTGATAATGAACCCGAGGAAAAGATTTCCGACAAAAACGATTAAGCACGTCGATATAACGGGTGATAAGCGTATATTGCCTCAATCCTGATATGGCAATCAAAAGCCGTTTTTTTAGCCGCGAGATTGAGGCAATATACGTTTTTCTAAAAATATTTTCATTTTTTTGAAAAAGCCCTTGACAAACATAAAAACATTTGTTATAATATCAAAGCACGAAAACGGAAGGTTAGCTCAGTTGGGAGAGCATCTGCCTTACAAGCAGAGGGTCATAGGTTCGAGCCCTATACTTTCCACCAGTGATATAAAGTACGCTTTATATCAAGCAGGACTCTTATGAGTCTTTCGGGAATTTGGCTTGGTAGCTCAGTTGGTTAGAGCGCTAGCCTGTCACGCTAGAGGTCGTGGGTTCGAGCCCCATCCGAGTCGCCATTCCCGTATGCCTCTGTAGCTCAGTTGGTAGAGCAAGGGACTGAAAATCCCTGTGTCGTTGGTTCGATTCCGACCGGAGGCACCATATGCGGATTTAGCTCATTTGGTAGAGCGCCACCTTGCCAAGGTGGAGGTGGCGGGTTCGAGCCC
>JAEIGA010012963.1_pt1 | contig 12683 bp, 5 predicted proteins | sample 9270691 | NCBI WGS metagenome assembly JAEIGA01 (sample SAMN17057246, study PRJNA624740) | gut metagenome | biome: biome; isolation source: fecal sample | host: Bos grunniens | place: China: Xizang | collected 2019 | reverse complement strand
CCGCCAGGACCAGGGCAGGGATCCACAGCCGTTCTTTCCGGAAAAGAAGTGCGGAGGCTGCGGCAAAGGAAGCGGCCGTATGACCCGAAGGAAACGAGTAATCCGAGGGGGCCTTTATCAGAAGGGAGATCCCGGCATGTAAATCATAGGGGCGGATCCTAGCCACCAGCGGTTTCAGGATCCCATTGCACAGGATCAGATCTGCCAGAAGGGCAGCAGCCACAGTAAATCCGACTTTTCTTTTTCCCGGGATGCACAGCAGAATGATTGCCAGAAGAATCCAGACCGCACCCGCATTACCCAGCATCGTCAGATAGGGAACGATGGTGTCCAGCCACAGGGTCCGCAAATGTTCCTGTATCGCATCCAAAATGGAAAAATCCAGAGAATAGATAGCCTGGCTCATACGCGCAGCTTGTTCTGAAGACGGGACCGGACTTCGTCCAGAAAATCTTCACTGTTGACGGTTTTGACTTCTCCCGAAACGAGAAGCGCAAGATCACCGGTCATGATGCCGTCGGTGATGGTCTCCACGCAGGCGCTCTCCAGCGCGTCCGCATAATCAATAAGATCCCGGGTTTCGTCAAATATTCCTCGCTGGCGGAAAGCGCCGGACCACGCAAAAATGGTGGCCACCGGATTGGAAGAGGGCTTCTCTCCGTTACGGTAACGGTAATAATGGCGCGTGATCGTCCCGTGAGCGGCTTCAAATTCATAGTTGCCCTCCGGAGAAACAAGGACGCTCTTCATCATGGCAAGCGAACCGAATGCGGAAGAGATCATGTCGCTCATCACGTCTCCGTCGTAGTTTTTGCATGCCCAGATAAAGCCGCCCTTGGACCGCATCACACGGGCAACGGCATCATCAATCAGGGTGTACAGATAACGGATCCCGGCTTCCTCAAAGCGGCGTTTATACTCTGTTTCATACAGCTCCTGGAAAATATCCCGGAAGCGGCCGTCGTATTTTTTCGCAATGGTATCCTTTGCGGCAAACCACAGATCCTGTTTGCTTGACAGGGCAAATTCGAAACATGCCCGAGCAAAGGACTCAATGGAGGAATCCTTGTTGTATAGCCCCTGCAGAACACCGGGACATTCATATTCATAGATCGTCTCCCGGAACTCGGTTCCGTCGTCTCCGGTAAAGACCAGTTCTGCTTTCCCGGTAGTCGGGACCCGGTATTCCGTCGCGCGGTAAATATCGCCGTACGCATGACGGGCGATGGTGATGGGGGCTTCCCACGTGCGCACATAGGGATCGATGCCGGGGACGATGATCGGTGTACGGAACACAGTACCGTCCAGTACGGCTCGGATGGTGCCGTTGGGGCTCTTATACATTTTTTTCAGATTATATTCTTTTACTCTGGCATCGTTGGGCGTGATGGTCGCACATTTTACACCAACATGCCATTTTTTGATGGCTTCCGCCGCCTGCAGTGTGATCTGGTCATCGGTTTCATCCCGGCGGACAAGTCCGAGATCATAATATTCGGTTTTCAGATCCACAAAGGGGAGGATCAGCTTGTCCTTGATCATCTGCCAGAGGATGCGGGTCATTTCATCCCCGTCCATCTCCACGATGGGATTGGTCATGGTTATTTTCTGCATATAATCAGTCCTCGCTGTTTCGTAATGCATACCAGTTCATCAGGCAGCCGGCCAGAAGGATCTCCCGTTCCCGGTCCGTCAGAGGCCCGATAGTGAACGTATAGCTCTTACCATTGATAGTTCCGGTAACCTCGTCGGCACCGGACTCCACTGCGGCACGGATACCGGGAAGGACCAGCTGGTCTCCGGGCTGATACTCAAAGGGGATGTCCTCCGGAAGTGTCAGAGGCAGCATGCCCCAGTTGATACAGTTGGAACGATAACGCTTGGTGGCGAATTTTCTGCAGATGTTGGCGGCACCACCCAGAATCCTCTGGCAGGAAGCTGCCTGCTCCCGGGCGCTTCCGTCGCCGGGACACTCTGCAAATATACAGGAATAGATACCCTTGGCCTGAATGTCCTTTGCTCTCTGTACGTACTCCGGATCTCTGCGCGACAGAGCAAAGGAAGCCAGTTTCATGGGGTTGGAACGGTAGGAACTGGTTTCCCCGGAAGGAATGAGCTCATCGGTGGTGGTGACCGGATCGTGGATCACAGAAGCCAGTTCCAGAGTCAGGTCTTCCGGCATGGCCGGAATCTCGGGCCACGGAATGATGTTCGGTCCGTAGATCAGAGCCTCATTCTCGTTGGGTTTGTCATATCCGAAGTACACACGGTTTTCATATACGGTGGAGTCAAAACCATAGCTCATATCCGAAGGAACCGTGTAATCGATATCCGTAGCTGCTGTCAGCACACCCTGATTTCTTGCCGTCGCGGCAATGGAGCGCGCATCCATCAGGGCAACGTAGGAGATCTGTCCGTCACTGGGCTTGGAACCTTCCCGGTTGGGGAAGTTTCGGGTGGTGTGGCGGATGCTGAGAGCGCCGTTTCCGGGCACGTCTCCCGCACCGAAGCACGGGCCGCAGAAGCAGGACTTGAACAGTGCGCCGGAAAGCATGAGATCCTGTTGGATCCCCTTGGTGATCAGCTCCACATTGACGGGAACAGACGGCGGGTAAACCGAAAGATTGAAGTAACCGTTTCCCACCGAGTGTCCGTGAAGGATGGCAGCCGCTTCGGCAATGTTTTCAAACATGCCGCCGGCACAGCCCGCAATGACACCCTGATCGATCATCAGTTTTCCGTCTTTCAGCTTGCTGGCAAGGTCCACGCTCTTTCCTTCCAGCTGCTGTTCCAGCCGTTTCTCCGTCTCCCGGAGAATATCGCCGGCGTTTGCCTGAAACTCATGGATGCTGTAGGCCTCCGAAGGATGGAAGGGCAACGCGATCATGGACTCCACAGAGGACAGATCAATGGTGATCATGTCATCATAAAACGCGCCTTCCTGCGGTTCCAGCTTCCGGTATTCCTCTCCGCGGCCGCGAAGAGCAAGGTATTCTTCCACTTTTCCGTCCGTCTGCCAGATGGAGGAAAGACAGGCCGTTTCGGTGGTCATGACATCGATGCCGATGCGGTAGTCCATGGACAGCCCGGAAACACCAGGACCTGCGAACTCAAGAACATGGTTTTTAACAAATCCGTCTTTGTAGACAGCACCGCAGAGCGCGAGAGCAACATCGTGCGGGCCAACGCCGCGATTCGGAGTTCCGGTGAGATAGACCAGCGTTACTTTCGGATAGGGGATATCATAGGAATCTCCCAACAGTTGTTTTACGATTTCCGGTCCGCCTTCTCCCACGGCCATGGTGCCGAGGGCTCCGTAGCGGGTATGACTGTCGGAACCGAGGATCATCTTTCCGCAACCGGCCATCATCTCGCGGGCAAACTGGTGGATGACCGCCTGATTTGCCGGCACGTAGATGCCGCCGAACTTCCGCGCCGCAGAAAGTCCGAATATATGATCATCTTCATTGATCGTACCGCCCACTGCGCAGAGACTGTTGTGGCAGTTGGTCATGGCATAGGGGACGGGGAATTTTTTCAGCCCGGATGCAATAGCAGTCTGAATGATTCCCACGTATGTAATATCGTGAGAAATCAGATTGTCAAAATAAATATTCAGTTCCGAACCGGAGCCCTTGTTGTGCGCCGCCAGGATCTCTCCCGCCATGGTTTTCCAGGGGCTGGCTTCTACCGGAGTCTCACTGACTTTGCACGGTCTGCCGACATGCCATACGATAGATTCATTGATTTTGGTGATCATAACTGTCCTCTTTTATTTATTAATGTGTTGAATTGAAAACTCTGTGATATTATTGCACAAGGCATGGTAAAATTCAAGGAAATGCAAAGATATCGAATAAAAATTGCAAAATTGGTGGAAATCAATAGGAGAAATAGAAATAATGACCGGCAAAATTGCAACTAAAAAGAAAAAACTTGCAAAATGAGAAGAATGGTACTATGATAGGAAACACCCTCTGTAAGATAGGAGAAGCAACTATGGACAACATCAAATTAGGGAATCATCTGGTAGACGATCTGAATCAGCTGAACGATCATATCATAAGCAGTTATCAGATCGACCAGAACATTTCTCTTGCCGATATTAAAAGAGGCCTCCGAAACAGCGATGGTACCGGCGTGCTTGCCGGCATTACCGGAGTCGGCAGCGTTCAGGGCTATTCCATCCTGGACGGGCAGCGGGTTCCCATGCCGGGCAGACTGTATTACCGCGGAATCAACCTGTTTGATATTGTGGATGCCCATATTAAATCGGAGACTTTCGGATATGAGGAAGTCGTATTTCTGCTCCTGCTGGGACAGCTGCCGAATCAGCAGCAGTTCGATCGGTTTAAAGAACTGATGGCAGAAGCAAGATCACTGCCCCTCGGATTCAATGAAGATGTCCTTTTCCGTGCGCCCTCCAAGAGCATTATGAACCAGCTTTCCCGCGGGATTCTTGCGCTGTATACCTATGATGAAAATCCGGATGATACCTCTCCGGACAACCTGCTTCGGCAGTCCATGGAAGTGGTGGCAAGAATGCCGCTCATCGTGGCAAATGCCTATCAGGTCATGCGGCATTATCACCGGGGAAAATCTCTGTATATCCACAACCCGGAACCGAACCTGTCTCTGTCCGAAAACTTCCTGCGGATGATCCGCAAGGACAAGAAATATACGGAAGAAGAAGCCAAGATCCTGGACATGATGCTGATGATCCATGCCGATCACGGCGGCGGCAACAACTCGACCTTTACCTGCCGCAGCGTTTCCTCCACCGGATCCGACACCTACAGCGCCGTCGCAGCGGCAGCGGGATCCCTGAAAGGACCGCTCCACGGCGGGGCAAACGCCAAGGTCATGGAGATGTTCGCACATGTCAAAGAGGACATGACGGACACCAAGGACAAAAAAGAACTCCGGGCTTATCTGGAGGGAATTCTGGACAAGAAATGCGGCGACAAGTCCGGCAAGATCTATGGTCTGGGACACGCGGTCTATACCATGTCGGACCCCCGTGCCGTGATCATCAAAAAATATGCCCGGAAGCTGGCAGAGGAAAAGGGCCGCCTGGAAGATCTGGAGCTGATGGAAAACATCGAGAGCATTGGTACGAAAGTGATCATGGAACGCAAGAACCGGGACTTTCCGCTGTGTGCCAATGTGGATATGTATTCCGGACTGGTGTACCAGATGCTCGGAATTCCTGTGGAACTGTATACCCCGCTGTTTGCCATTGCAAGAAGCGCTGGCTGGTGCGCCCACCGCATGGAAGAGGTGATCAGCGGAAAACGCATCATGCGTCCCGCATACCGGTCCATCCCTGCAAAGACGGCATACATTCCCATCGAAAACCGATAACAGACAAGAATACCCGCTGCTTCGCTGCAGCGGGTATTCTGCATATGCTAAGGCCTCGATGCCAACCTGTGCAAAGAATGTGACAGATTGGGGAAAGGGTCTTTTCTTTTTGGAAATGGTTCCGTACAATATTAAAAGAAAGACTGGAAAGTCGAACGCATACAAACGAATGACTCCACTGTAAGTGAGGTATATAGAGAATGCTGAGATTGTACACGGGCGTTGCCGGAACCGGCAAGACACGTGAAATACTGGGACAGATCCGTCAGGCGGCAGAAGAAGGAGAAACCGACATTCTGCTCATCGTGCCGGATCAGTTCACCTATGAGGCGGAGAGGGAGCTTTGCGAAGTCTGCGGAAACCATATCTCCATGCACGCGGCCGCAAAATCCTTCAGCCGTATGGCAATGCAGATGCTGTCGAACCGTCCCGACTGCGCACCTCTTCTGGATAATGGCGGGCGGCTTCTCTGCATGAATCTCGCCATTGAATCCATCGGGACGAAACTGGCTGTTTACGGAAATACCCGGAGAAGACCGGAGAACCAGAAGATCCTGCTCCAGGAGATGCAGGAACTGAAAACATCCTGTATCACAGCAGACATGCTGACAAAAACCGCGGAGAGCTGCAGCGGCCTGCTCCGAGATAAGCTGGAGGATCTTGCGCTGATTCAGGAAGCGTATGAATCGGTGGTGGCAAACGGGCACTCGGATCCTTCTGATCTTCTGAATGTGTTTGCCGAGAGCATTCCCAACGAATTCATTTCGGAACACAGCACCGTCTATGTCGACGGCTTTTCGGATTTCAGCCAGCAGGAGCTGAATGTGATTGAAACGATGCTTCGTGTAGGAGCGGAAGTGACGGTATGCCTGAATATGGAAGACTCGGATCAGGAGATCTTTGAGATGGCAAAGATCACAAAAAGGCAGCTGGAGCGGATCGCAGAAGACTGCGGGATCGAAACAGAGGAAATTTCCTTTTCTATTCAGGAACAGAAGAACCCCGCGCTGGCGTTTTACAATGAGCATCTGTTTTCATATGAAGATACGACCTGGGATCGGCAAGAAGGCCGGGACGTGGTGGCATTGTACAGCGCGGCAACACCGGAGGAAGAGTGTGAGTTTGCTGCCGCAAAATGTCTGCAGCTGGTCCGGGAGACCGGCTGCAGATGGAGAGATATTGCCATCGCAGTCCGCGGGTTTGAAGAGTATGACACCATGCTGGAGTGCATGTTCCGCCACTATGATGTTCCGCTGTATCTGACCCGAAGATCGGATCTTCTGGCGAAGTCGCTGCCGTCCCTTCTTCGCAGCGTATATGAAAACATAGCTGGCGGCTGGGATACGGAAGAGATCCTGGAGTATGTCCGCACCGGTCTTACCGGGCTGTCCCCGGAAGAAGGGGATCTGCTAGAAAACTATACGATCACATGGAATATGAGAGGACGGGAGTGGCTGTTTGATGAACCGTGGAACCGTCATCCAGGCGGATACGGCTGCGACTGGACGGATCGGTCCAGACAGACCCTCAGCACCATACAGATGCTTCGAAAGAAGATCATTGTACCCCTGAAGCGATTCTATGATGCCAGTGTCAATACGCATACGGTCAACGGACACACGGAAAATCTGGTGGAGTTTCTTGAAAACAGCCAGCTTCCGCAGGTGCTCCGTTCCCGCGCGCAGAAACTGTGGGAGGAAGACCAGAAGACCGAAGCAGAAGAATATGAGCAGATCTGGGAGATCCTTCTCTCCGCGCTGGAGCAGATGAATGCCGTGATGGGAGAGGTCTCTGCTGATGTGGAGACCTATGGAAAACTCCTCCTTCAGATGCTTTCCCAGTATGATATCGGGACAATCCCCGTTTCTCTGGACAGCGTATCCGCGGGAGATTTTGAACGGATGCGGAGACGAAACATCCGGTTTCTCATTGTGCTGGGTGCCTCGGAAGACCAACTTCCCCGGTTTTCCGGCGAAGTTGGGGTCTTTACCGAGGAGGAAAAGCAGTTCCTTCGCAGCATCGACCTGACCATGGGACGATGGTCCGATCTCTGGCTCTGGAAAGAGTATTATACGATCTACAACACCTTTACTCTGCCCCAGGAGAAAATGCTGCTTTGCTTCAGCAGGACACGCGGGGGAGAGGTGCAGGAGCCGTCCGTGGTCATGCGGCGCGCCCGGGAGATCTTCGGCGGAGAGATCCGCCCGGTGGACATCGATCTTCTGCGAAGCAATGCGGCGCGTCCTGCTGCGGAGATGGCGGCAGAAGCGTTCCACGATCCCAGACCCGGGGCGGCGGCGGCAAAAGTCCGGCTTCAGAAGGAAGCGCCGGAACAATATGAAAAACTCCAGAAAGCCGCACATTTTACGCGGGGGTCGCTCACAGAGGAGGCCGTTTCCCGTCTTTACGGGAAAACACTCCGGCTGTCGCCCTCCCGAATCGACACCATGGCCGGATGCCCGTTTTCCTATTTCATGCAGTATGGCATGAAAGCGGAGGAACGGCAGGCCTCCGGAATCACGCCGGCGGAGATCGGAACCTTTATGCATTATGTGCTGGAGCATGTGGCAAAACAGATCTCGGAAGAGGGCGGATTCCAGACCGTCAAGGAAGACCGGATCCACGAGATCACCGATCTGGTGGTGGAACAGTATGTGAACGAGGAGATGGACGGCCTGGAGGGCCAGAGCAAACGGTTTCGCTATCTGTTCGGACGCCTCCGGGAAAATGTTCATCAAATCGTTGGAAATACGGCGGAGGAACTTCGGGTGTCGGAATTCGTCCCCATGGAGTTCGAGCTGAATTTCAGCGAGGACCGGGATTTTCCGGCAATGCAGCTGGGAGATCCGGAAGCATTACTGCAGCTTACCGGCATTGCAGACCGTATCGATGGCTGGGAACATGATGGAAAACTGTATCTCCGGGTTGTGGATTACAAGACCGGAAAGAAGAAATTTGACCTTTCCGAAGTGTGGTTCGGCCGCAACCTGCAGATGCTCCTCTACCTGAATGTGCTGTGGAAATATGGGAAGAACAAATACGGGAAAGAAACGGAACCCGCCGGAGTGCTGTATGTTCCGGCGCGGGACAGCATGCTGTCCATGGACGGGCCTTCCGACGCCGAAAAAACGGAAAAAGAGAGAACCAAAGAACTGAAGAGAAGCGGATTGGTGCTCAATGACGAGGATGTTCTGGACGCCATGGAACGGGGCATGCCGAAACGCTTCGTCCCCGTGTCTGCCGGCAAGGACGGTGTGCTGAAAGGATCGATCGCCGATATCCAGCAGTTTGACCTTCTGATGCAGCACGTAGAAACGACACTGACGGAACTGACGAAGAAGATCCGGGAAGGCAATATCGACGCACAGCCGTGGTACCGCAGCGCGACCAATAACGGCTGCAACTACTGTGCCTATCGGGAAGCCTGTCATTTTGAGAACGGAAACCAGAAGGATTCCGTGCGATATATGAAAAAATTCGACGACCAGGAGATCTGGAATCGGATCCGAAAGGAGGCGGAAGACCGGCATGAGCAGATTTGAACCTACTGCTGCGCAGCAAAAAGCCATTGAACTGCGGGGAAGTTCCGTGCTGGTTTCCGCAGCGGCGGGCAGCGGAAAGACCCGTGTGGTGACGGAGCGCGTCCTGTCTGCGATCCTTGATCCGGCAGAGCCGGCTTCCATTCAGGAATTTCTGATCATTACCTTTACCAAAGCCGCAGCAACCGAGCTGAAGAGCCGGATCGGACATGCTATACAGGAGATCATGCGGGAACATCCCGGCGAACGCCGTCTGAAAGAGCAGCATCTTCTCTGTCCGCAGGCATCCATCGGAACGATCCACAGCTTCTGCCAGAACATCCTCCGGGAACACAGCCATGCACTGGGCATCGCTCCCGATTTCCGGGTCCTGGATGAAGACCGGGCAGCCATGATGAAACAGTCTGCCATGGAACGGATCATGGAAAGCCGGTACGAAAAAATAGAAGAGTATGAAGGGTTTGAAGAACTGGTAAACACCGTGGGGACCGGACGGGACGATGCCCGCCTGGTGGAGCTTGCCATGGATGTTTATGAGAAGATGCAGTGCCATGCCGATCCCGCCGCCTGGGCACAGGAACAGAAAGAACAGTATCTTACTGCTTCCGGAAAGGATCCCGGGGAAACCATCTGGGGTCAGGAACTGCTCCGTCAGGCAGAAGAATTTGCCGGTGCCTGGGTCACATTGTGGGACGAGACATTGCAGGAGATGGCGAGAGACTATGGAGAGGCGTATACCAAATGCGGACCTCCGCTGGAAGATCTGCGCGATAAACTGAAGGAGTTCCAGCGTGGAACGAGATCCGGATGGCAGGCAGCGGCGGAAACCGCGGAGATCGAAGTGCAGCGGATGACCGTGGGAAAGAACATCAGCTGCGATTTCATGGACCGCGTCAAAGAACTTCGTACCACATGCAGAGGAAAGCTGCAGAAGATCACGGAACCATTTTTGCGGGACGGACATCAACTGACGGAAGAGATCCGCTGCATGGCTCCGGCCATGTGTGCTCTGATGGATCTTGTCCTGGATTTTTCCGAAGAATATCAGAACGCAAAACATCGGGCCTCCGTTTTGGATTTTTCCGATCTGGAGCATTACGCCGTAAAGCTTCTGGAAGACGAAAACGGGGCTCCGTCCCCGGTGGCGGAGGCATTGACAGAACGCTATCGCGAGATCATGATCGACGAGTATCAGGATGTCAGCGAAGTCCAGGAACATATTTTTAATGCCGTTTCAAGAGACGGGAACAATCTGTTCATGGTGGGAGACGTCAAACAGTCGATCTATCGTTTCCGACTGGCAGATCCGCAGATCTTCCTGCGAAAATATCATGAATATGTTCCATACGAATCGGCAGCAGAGAAGGAGCCGAAACGGATCCTTCTGCAGGAGAATTTCCGTTCCCGCAAGGAGATCATCGGCGCAGTCAATCAGACGTTCCGCACCTGCATGTCCCCGGCAGTGGGAGAGATCCTGTATGATGAGGACGCCGCGCTGCATTTCGGCGCAGACTATTTCGAAGGAGATGCTCCTCTGCCGGAACTGATCGTGCTGGATAACGGAGACATGGAAGAGGATGACGCACCGGACAAGGTGCGCCGTGAAGCACAGGCAGTGGCGGAGCTGATTCGCAGTATGATGAGCGGCGGAACCAAAGTGGAGAACGATTCCCGTCCACTGGAGTTTGGCGACATTGCGATCCTTCTGCGATCTGCCAATGCAATAGGAAAGACCTATCAGGAAGTGCTGGAGGAGAATGGGATCCCAGCCAACGCCGGAGGCGGAGGGTCGTTTTTCCGCACGATGGAGATCTCAACAATCCTGTCACTGCTGAAAGTGATCGATAATCCTCATCAGGACATTCCGCTGATTGCAGTGCTCAACTCACCTCTGTTCGGCGTGACTCCAGATGAACTGACGTATCTGCGCAGTCAGCAGGATGAGGGAGAAGGATGTTATGAGGCCGTGGTCCAAGCATCCGGGGAGATCCCGGCCTGCAGAAGATTTCTGGCACTACTGGAAAAGTATCGGTTGCTGGCACCGGATATCGGGCTGAGCACTCTTCTCTGGATGATCTACGATGACCTGAATGCCATTGCAACCTACGGCGCCATGATCGGTGGAGAGTCACGAAGAGAAAATCTTCTGATCCTGCTTGATTACACCAGAAAATTTGAAGAAACAGGATACCACGGAGTCCACCGATTTATTCTGTGGCTGAAAAATCAGGAAGAGCGCGGCACGGTCCCCACCGGCACTGCGCTGGAAGGATCGGCCGTGCAGATCACCTCCATTCACAAATCAAAAGGACTGGAATATCCGGTGGTGATCCTCAGTGATACCGGGCGACAGTTTAATAAGAGCGACTCCCGGGAACAAGTCCTGGTCCATCCAAAACTCGGTTTGGGTCCGAAAGTGGTGGACAAGGAGCAGCGGGTCGCGTACCCGACGATGGCGCGTATCGCCATACGAAACCGCCTGGAACAGGAAACCATCTCAGAGGAGATGCGGCTCCTGTATGTGGCACTTACCCGAGCGAAGGAACGGCTTTTTGTCACGGGTTCCATGAACAACGCGGAAAAAACAGTCGAAGAGAAGAGAGCGTTTGCCCGCCGGCCAATGAATCCGGAACTGATCGAAAAAGCCTCATCGCGGCTGCAGTGGATGCTGTATACCTGTCTCGCTGACGAAGGAGAGCATTTCCGATGGCAGATCCTTCACGAAATCGGAGTTCCGGACGATGAGGGAGAAAAAGAACGGCAACTGGAGGATGTTGAGATCGATGAAAATTGGGTCGCGGCACTTCATAACAACCTGAACTATCAGTATCCTCATACCCAGGATACGAAGATCCCGAGCAAGATCACCGCCACGGAATTAAAGCGACGGCTGGCCGGTCCGGAACCGGAACCGCAGCCGGAAGAAAAAAGACTCATTGCACAAAACCGCTCGGACTTTGAGTCGTTTCATGATTATCTGCGCAGAAAGGAGAAGGGTAGCACCCGAAAGGGAACGCTGACCCATCTTGTCCTGCAGCATCTGAATCTTAATAAGGCCGAAACGGAAGCGGAAGTCCGGGAGCAGATGGACCACATACAGGAACAGGGCCTGATCAGCGAAGAGGAAAAGAAGCTGGTAAACACTGCATCCATCCTGCGGTTCCTCCAGACACCGATGGGGACACGGATCAAAAACAATGCAGACCGGCTTCACCGGGAATACACCTTTTCGGTTTTGGTTCCCTCCGAAGAACTGCTCCCGGATGAAGGAACCGAAGAAACGATCCTTCTTCAGGGAGCCATCGACGGCTGGTTTGAGGAAGACGGGAAAGTGATCCTGGTTGATTATAAGACGGACCGGATCGGTGAAGATTCCCTGGAGGAGCACGTGGAACGATACCGCCCGCAGATGAAGGCATATGCCATCGCCCTCAGAGAAATGATCGGAAAACCGGTGTCACAGGCGGTCCTTTGCTTCCTGGATGTGGGACAGGCGGTGGAAGTTTCCCTGAATGAGGCCTGAAACAGGGAAAATTTACGAAAAAACAGCGAAAAAAGTTGTTGCAGACCCCAATCACATATGGTAATATATCCTCTGCACCTTGTATCCAGCAGTCACTGCACATCAAGGTAGCCTATGAAGGAGATTACTATTATGAAACAGGGAATTCATCCGAATTACGAGCAGACTACGATTCGCTGCGCTTGCGGTGCTGTTTATCACACCGGCTCTACCAAGAAGGACATCACCATTGAGATTTGCTCCAAATGCCATCCTTT
>JAEIGA010012962.1_pt1 | contig 12684 bp, 10 predicted proteins | sample 9270691 | NCBI WGS metagenome assembly JAEIGA01 (sample SAMN17057246, study PRJNA624740) | gut metagenome | biome: biome; isolation source: fecal sample | host: Bos grunniens | place: China: Xizang | collected 2019 | reverse complement strand
CGACTGTGCTAAACTAGCTAGGCACTCGGGAAAACGAGCTGTATGCGGAGTTAGCTCAGCTGGATAGAGCGTCTGGCTACGGACCAGAAGGTCGGGGGTTCGAATCCTCTACTCCGTGCCAAGAAACAGGGTTATTTCATTCGAAATTCCCTGTTTTTTGTGATTTCAGGACACTTTTTCATACTATTCCGATGGACCGGCAACAGCCGGTCCATCGTTCTTTTTTCTCAGAAATCCCTGCTTCCGGAAGTGATTCCTTTCCAGATTGCTCCCAAAACCGGGCGTTTGCAGCTCTCATAATCCTTTCCCCGGAGAATGAGTTTCTCCACTTTGATCTGACCCAGTTTCTCTTTGGGAATGGTATAGGGATCCGCAGAGAGGATCACCATATCGGCGATCTTTCCCGCTTCCAGGCTCCCCCTCTGTTTGTCATCAAAGGTGGTGTAGTAGCCATTGTATGTACACATGCGGAGTGCATCCTGAACCGTCAGCGCCTCCCCGGCGTTGGCATTGTTCACGGCCTTGTCCATCCAAACGATGGGATCCGGTGTGGTACAGGGAGCATCGGATCCGAAAGAAACGAGGATCCCGGCATCCCGGAAGGTCTTCAGAGGATTGAGCCTGCCGGCGCGTTCCGTTCCCAGTATGGATTCCAGATATGCATCCGGTTCCTGTTTCCAGTTGATAAAGGCACTCTGCACCGGCATCTGGATATGATACTCGCTGCAGATGCGGATGCCATCTTCCGTAGGCAGACAGTCATGGATGATGCCGTGGCGGTGATCGTCTCTGGGATGATCATCCAGCGCGGCTTTCAGAGCACGGGTCGCCTGATTGAACGCCTTGTCTCCAATGGCGTGCATCTCGATCTGCAGCCCCGCACGGTTTGCCGCCTTACAGAATTCCGTCACTTTCTCATCGCTGTAATAGAGGACTCCGTCTCCGCCCTCCTCGTCACAGTATGGTTCCAGCATGGCCGCATCATGAGAACCGAAGCATCCGTCCAGTGCGCTTTCAAAACATCCGCCGATGCGTGGAAGATTCCGGCTGGTGGCGACTTTGATATCCATGGGCTGAGGAAAGACCCGAAGCTGGAATCCGTTCTGCAGAGATTTGGCAAAGATCTTCTCGAAGGTGATGTCCAGATTCCCCGCATACCCTACTCCGCTGACCGTGTGGACCATGCCGATTCCTCTGGAAGCCATGAAATCCACTGCATCTTGCATATTTGCCACCAGCTCCAGCAGAGAGATGGAACTGGTAATATAATCGGAAAACTTGAAGAATGCTTCCTGATTCATCTCCCCGGTATCGGGATGGTATCCCCGAAGATCCTTCACCTTGTCATTGAGTTTATTCAGAAGCTTTGTATTGACGATACATGCGTGCCCGTCGTATTTCACCACCATGATCTCCTTGTCCGGACAGACCTCATCCAGTTCTTCCCTATGAATCAGGCGTCCTTCCCTCACGGAATAGGGTGAAGCACCGAAGGCAATAAGGGTGTTTCCCTTGGATCTTGCCACAAACTGACGGACCATCTCCTTGATCTCCTCATTGGAGCCTGCCTCCATCACATTGAGGCCAGCCTGAAATGTGGAAAAGGATGCAAAGTGCTGATGTGAATCCACAAAGGAGGGCGCCAGAGCACGATCTCCCAGTTCCACCAGTTCCGCTGACTGATACTCCTCCGGAAGATCATTTCCCACATAAATAATCTTGCCCTGATCTTCTACCAGATAATGAAACACCTCATTCTGTCCGTTGACGGACAGGATCGTTCCTTTATAACACTTCATAGATCTTCCTCCATTATCGATAATTCGTGCACCATGTTTTTCCGAGTGTGCAAACTCCTCATCAGCATGGTACAAACTGTCACTTTTGTGCCATCGAATCATGGCCACACTTGCGGCCACAATTGAATCACCATTTTCCAAAATATTACAATAATCTTAAGAAATAAGCATATTCTTAATATTCCCTCTCTGACCGGGTAAATTAAAAAGAAAGAATGATGGTATCAATGAAGAAAAATAATGCAACCATTCTACTGATCGATCAGGATCATTCCTACCGCGCTTCTGTCTGCAGCAGTCTTCTTCCTCTCGATTACACTGTTCATGAAGCGGAGACGGTGGGAGAAGCGCTCCATCGACTCCAGGATTACAGCAGTTATGACCTCGTGATCTGGGTTCCTGCCTCCCCGCCGGAGATTCCTTCCTTTCTGGAAGGACTGCGCGAAGAGACCAATTGTCCGGTCCTCGCGGTTTTCCGTGATCTTACCTTTGAGCACCGCCTGACTGCCTATGCGTCAGGAGCCGATGACTGCATCCAGACTTCCATCACGGAAGATGAACTGCTCGCCAAGGTAAGTGCTCTCGTCCGTCGTTTCCGGGAGTACCGCGGAAAGGTCATATCCTCCAGCTCCATCCAGATCAATCCCGAAGCGCGGACCGTCATGAAGGATGGGAAAAAACTGGAGCTTACCGATTTGGAACTGAACATTCTGGAATATCTGTATTTCAAGAATGGTGAAGTAGCCTCCATTCCGGAGATCTACGAACAGGTCTGGGGTGAAAAATACTTCCCCGGTTCCAACAACGCCGTAATGGTCCATATCCTGAACCTTCGGAAGAAGCTGGAAGAAAACATGTCGCATCCGAAGATCATCCGCACGGTCTGGGGAAAAGGCTATCGCCTGTGTCTTTAACCGGAATCACCCGTGATCATGGAAATCCGTGATCGCAGGTGTTTTTTTATTTCAGTTTTCCTGCGTTCTTTTCTTCCAGGCACCGGATCACATGGTAGGCAAAATCATTATACGGTGTTTCGATCCCCAGTTCTTTTCCCAGGCGCACGAGAGTTCCGGAGAACATTTCGATCTCCGTTTCTCTTTTTGCATCCAGATCCTGAAGAGTGGAAAACCTTGCCTCTGCCGGAATGGGTGAATTGTGGGCTCCCGGATTATCCGTGTCACGGATATCGATCCCCTTTGCCCAGGCGACCCGTGCCACCTCTTCCCGCATCTTATCGCTGATGTATGCGAGATGACTGCTGTCCCGATACCCGCCATATCCGCATCCAATGATGGCCTGCGGAAGATTCTTGCTGCTATTCAGCGCATACTTATACCAGATATCCTGCAGGATATCGGAAGAAACACTGTAGCGGACCGGGGTACCGTCAAACAGCTCCGTCAGATCCCGGATCCTATGACTGATGGTACCGTCCGTTTCCCCGAAAAACACCCCCTGTGTCACTTCAGGATCATACCGGATCTCATTGCCGATGCGCTGGGACGCGATCCTCATTAGAGAATGGACGACATGGTCCGTTCCGATGACTTCCCCGATCACGGTCTCGCTGTCCACACCGTTCATCGGGCTCATCACGATCGTATGGTCATCCACGATCTTCTCGATCATGGGAAGACTTCCCTTCAGGCCGCCGTATTTGACTGTGACGATCAGAAGGTCGGCACCATGTGCCTGTTCTGGTGTGCGGACATTGAGCCGGAGGGTCTCGCCGTTTACCACAATCCCCTGCTCTTTCAGTCTTTCCGCACGGTCTCCTTCCGCGATGATCCAGAGGCCCTCTCCCAGTTTTTCTCTCAGTCCGTCAATGAAGTAGCTGCCAATGGCGCCGGCACCCAACACTGCGATGGTCTGAAAACTCATAGTGATGCTCACCTTTCCCTTTGATTGCTTCCATTGTATCACAGACGACTGAAAAACCGAACACAAACAAAGAACCAGACTGTCCGAAGACAGTCTGGTTTCAATTACACTATTTAATTAGCATTAGCCGTTTAAGAAAGCATTCCAAAGTAGTCGAGCATTCCATAGATGTACAGGAACGCGATAACAACAGGAACGAAATAACGGAAAATAGGTTTCATCCAGTTGCGTACCTTCATACCGACACCGGCATTGGCTTCTTCCAGGAACTTATCCCATCCCCATCCAAACTTGTTGCAGCAGAACAGAGCAAAGATCAACGAACCCAGAGGCAGAGCATTGTTGGAAACAAAGAAGTCCCAAAGATCCAACCAGCTGTTTCCTTCCTTAATTGGTTGGAAGTTGGAAAGCACGTTAAAGCCCAATGCTGTGGTCAGAGCCAGCACGGCAACAACGATACCGGAGACCAGGCAGCCTTTTTTGCGGCTCCATCCGGTAAGATCACAGACCATGGCGAGGATATTCTCGCACACAGCGAGAACTGTAGACATGGCAGCAAACACCATGAACAGGAAGAACAGTGATCCCCACCATCTGCCGCCGGCCATGTTATTGAAAACGCTGGCCATGGTGTTAAACAGAAGGCTGGGACCTGCATCCACCTGCAGTCCGAAAGAGAAGCATGCAGGGAACATGATCAGACCGGCAAGGACAGCCACAAAAGTATCCAGGATGATGACGTTCGTCGCTTCTCCCATGAGAGAATGATCCTTATTGATATAACTTCCGAAGATGGCCATGCTTCCGATGCCAAGGGAAAGGGTGAAGAACGCCTGATTCATGGCGCCTACGATGACCGATCCGTTGATCTTGGAGAAATCCGGTACCAGATAGAACTTCAGACCTTCCTTTGCACCGGACAGAGTCAGACTGTGTACCGACAGGACTACAAGGAGGAACAGCAGTGCGATCATCATGACTTTTGTCACGCGCTCCAGGCCCTTCTGCAGGCCGAAGCTTAAGATTACAAATGCGGAGACTACCGCAATAAGCATATAGCCTACGTTGATGGACGGGCTGGAAAGCATGGTTCCGAAGCCCAGCAGTTCATAGGACCCGGTAAGGAATTTCACAAAATAATAAATGATCCATCCGGTAACGACCGTATAGAAAGCCATCAGTGCGATATTCGCAAGCAGGGATACGTATCCCCAGAAGCCCCACTTCTGTCCCGGTTTCTCCAGTGTCTGGAACATACGGGCCGGGCTGGTCTGTGCTGCACGGCCGATGGCAAATTCCATCGTCAGTACCGGAAGTCCCAGCAGGATCAGGCACAGAATGTACACCACCATAAAGCTTCCGCCGCCGTACTGTCCGCACATCCACGGGAACTTCCATACGTTGCCGCAGCCAATTGCGCAACCGGCAGATAACAGAATAAATCCAAGACGGCTGCCAAGCCGTTCACGATTTCCCATTGTTTCTTCTCTCCATTCTTTTTTTCACTGTGGTCCTCACGGAGCCAACAGCGGTATTTTAAAAGTATAGCTAATTATCGGGCTGTTTTCAACTATTGTGGATTGAAAACGCTGGAAAAACAGGAACTTTCCGGTCCTTTTCACCGTTTTCCATCCCTTTCTGTGAACCCAGCCTTCCCAAAACAGGCAGAGATCCCGGAAGACCGGAGCCTCGCCCGGTCTTTCAGATCACTGCCGCCATGATGGCCTTGATGGTGTGCATCCGGTTCTCCGCTTCATCGAAGACGATGGACTGCGGACCCTCAAACACCTCATCGGTGACTTCCATGGCATCCCGTCCGAATTTCTCTCCCATCTCTTTTCCCACGGTGGTCTTATGGTCATGATAGGCGGGCAGACAGTGCATGAAGCGACACTGCGGTCCTGCGGTATCCATCAGTTTCTTGTTGACCTGATACGGTGCAAGATCCCCGATGCGCTGTTCCCAGACTTCCACCGGTTCTCCCATAGAGACCCAGACATCGGTATAGATGACATCCGCATTCTTCACCGCGTCCATGGGGTCCTCGTTCAGTTCGATCACGGCTCCGGTCTGGCTTGCCACAGCTTCGCATTCCTTCACAAGATCCTCGTTGGGGAAATAGGACTTCGGTGCACAGGCTACAAAATGCATGCCCATCTTGGCACACCCTACCATTAAGGAATCGCCCATATTGTAACGGGCATCGCCCATATAGACCAGTTTGATGCCTTTCAGTTTTCCGAAGTGCTCGCGGATGGTAAGCAGATCCGCCAGGATCTGGGTCGGATGGAACTCATTGGTCAGACCGTTGATGACGGGAACATCGGCGTATTTGGCCAGTTCCTCCACGCGGGTCTGTTCAAAACCGCGGTATTCAATGGCATCATACATACGGGACAGGACACGGGCGGTGTCCGCCATGGATTCCTTTACCCCGATCTGAGATCCGGTGGGTCCGAGATAGGTACTTCCCATACCGAGATCCTGTGCCGCTACTTCAAAGGAGCAGCGGGTGCGGGTACTGGTCTTCTCAAAGATGAGGGCAATGTTCTTTCCCTCTTTCAGACGGTGTACGATCCCCGCCCTTTTCTTTGCCTTCAGCTCCGCTGCCAGATCCAGCAGCTCCATGATCTCATCCGGTGTATAATCCAGCAGTTTTAAAAAATCTTTTCCTTTCAGGCTCATGGGTTCCTCCTTGCTCAAGCACAGGCCTCGCAGATCACTGCAACGGCTTTTTCCAACACGTCCATGGGAATGTTCAGTGCCGGGAGCAGCCGGACCTTGTCCTTGGCTGTCAGGCAGAGAACTCCGTTTTCCAGACATTTCTGGACCACGTCCCCGGCCGGTTTCTCTGTGCTGATGCCCAGGATCAGCCCCTTGCCGGAGACCCCTTTCACACCGGGGGCTCCTTCCAGTTTGGAACGGATGAAGCGGGAGCGCTCTTCCACACCTTCCATGCATTCCTCGGTCAGGCGGGATACCACGGAAACACCGCCGGCGCAGCACACGGGATTCGCCCCGTAGGTAGTGCCGTTATCCCCGTGTCCGAAAACTCCGGAGAGCTTCTCACTGAGCAGGCAGGCTGCCAGAGGAAGTCCGCCGCCGATTCCCTTTGCGGTAGAAACGATATCCGGACAGATGCCGTAATGCATGTAGGAATACATCTTTCCGGTACGTCCGTTGCCGGTCTGGACCTCGTCCACGACCATCAGGATGTTCTCTTCCTCGGCGATCTTTGCAATTCCCGCAATGAAATCAGGATCCAGATCCACGACACCGCCTTCCCCCTGGATGCATTCGAACATGATGGCAGCGACCTTATGTTCGGCCACCAGGGCCTTGACGCTGTCGATGTCATTGACTTCGGCATGAACGAATCCCGGAGTCAGAGGCTGAAACAGCTCATGGTAATGCTCCTGACCGGTGGCTGCCAGCGTGGTGAGGGTCCGTCCGTGAAAGCTGTCCTTCATGGTGATGATGGTGGTATACTCCGGTCCCTTATGCTCGGCCTGATACTTACGGGCGGCCTTGATGGCGGCCTCGTTGGCCTCCGCACCGGAATTAACGAAGAACACCTTGCTCATCCCGGTCTTCTCACACAGCAGCTGTGCCAGTTCCACAGCGGGTTCCGTGTAATAGAGATTGGAAGTGTGCTGGACCTTGTGAAGCTGTGCCTCCACGGCATTGAGCCACTGCTCATCGCCGTATCCGAAGGCATCCACACCGATGCCGGTCCCCATATCGATATATTCCCTGCCGTTTTCATCCACGGCAATGGAACCTTTTCCGCTGACGATGGTCACGGGAAACCGTGCATATGTTCCAGCGATATACTGATGATCCCGTTCCTGAATTGAACTCATATGTTTACTCCTCTCCGTATACCATGGTTCCGGCACCTTCATTGGTGAGGATCTCCATGATGATGGCATGATGAACACGGCCGTCCAGAATGATGACCTTGCGGACACCGTGCTGAATGGCGTCAATGCAGCATTTCACCTTCGGGATCATGCCGCCGGAAACGATCCCCCGCTCTTCCAGCTTTTCCGCTTCCGCAACGCTCAGGCGGCGGATCAGGGAGTTGGGATTGTCCTTATCTTCCAGGATCCCGCTGATATCGGTCATCATGATCATGCGCTCGGCACCGATGGCACCGGCGATGCGGGCCGCCGCGGTATCTCCGTTGATGTTATAGGCGTTGCCGTCCCGGTCGCAGCCCAGCGTGGACACCACCGGAATGTATCCTTTGTCCAGCAGATCCAGGATCGGCTGAACATTGACGTGGGTGATCTCCCCCACATACCCGAGCTTCTCATTTTTCTGAGTGGCCTCGATGAGCCTTCCGTCCATACCGGAAATACCCATGGCCCGGCCGCCTTTCATCTGAAGAAGGTTCACGAGGGTCTTGTTGATCTTGCCGGCCAGCACCATCTGCGCGATCTCCATGGTCTCATGGTCGGTGACACGCAGGCCGTTGTCGAACACCGGCTCTTTCCCCATCTTCTTCATGGCATCGTTCATCTCCGGTCCGCCGCCGTGTACCAGCACGACCTTGACTCCAACCAGAGTCAGTAGAACGATATCCTCCATGACCTGTTCTTTCAGAGACTCACTGATCATGGCGTTTCCGCCGTATTTCACGACAACGATCTTGCCGTTGTATTTCTGTATATACGGAAGGGCGTGGGTCAGGACCTCGGCCCGCTCCGCATTGGATAGTGATGTATTCATATCTCAGCTCCTATAATCTCCGTTGATCTTCACGTAATCATAGGTCAGATCACAGCCCCAGCAGGTGGCTTCTCCGTCCCCTTCCGTCATCTCACAGAGGATCTCCACTTCATCCTGTGTCAGGATCGCGGATGCCAGTTCCTCGTCAAATTCCAGGCCGTGCCCTTTCTGACACACCAGGATCTCTCCTCCCACGGAACGGAAGGAAATATCCACACCGTCGGGATCGAACTGCACACCGGAATACCCCATGGCGGCAAGAACCCGTCCCCAGTTGGCATCGTTTCCGAAGATCGCCGCTTTCGTCAGCGAGGAGGAAATAACGGATTTCGCCAGTATCTCGGCATCTTCCTCACTGGCCGCGCCGGTCACCGTACAGGTCATGAGGTGTTTCGCTCCCTCCCCGTCCGCTGCCATGCGTCTGGCAAGATCACAGCTGACGCTCTGCAGCGCCGCCACGAACCGGTCATAGTCTTCCCCTTCCTCCTTGATGACAGGATTTCCCGCCATGCCGTTAGCGAGGATGAGGAAGGTATCGTTGGTGGACATGTCTCCGTCCACGGAGATCCGGTTAAAGCTGATGTTGCAGGCCTTGCGCAGGGCACTGTCCAGCATCTCCCGGGAGATGGCACAGTCCGTTGTGGCAAAGCACAGCATGGTTCCCATGTTGGGATGGATCATTCCGGATCCCTTCACGATGGCACCGATGCGCACCGGAACGCCTCCGATGAGCACTTCCGTTGCCTGTTCCTTCCGTACCGTATCGGTGGTCATGATGGCTTCCGCGGCACTGGCGGAACCTTCCGGGGAGTGGCTGAGTTTTTCCACAGCCCCCGGCAGTCCCTCTTCCACTGCCTCGATATTCAGCCGCTGTCCGATGATCCCGGTGGAGCATACCAGCACCTCGTCGCTGGAAAGTCCCAGGGCACCGGCACCCAGCTGCTGCATCTTCCGCGCATTGACTTCACAGTCTTCCGCACAGGCATTGGCGATGCCGGAGTTTGCGATGATGGCGCGGGCTTTGCCCAGTTTCACCGTCTCCATATCCAGCAGCACGGGAGCTGCTTTCACTACATTCTTCGTAAAAACACCGGCACAGGTGCATGGCTCATCGGAAGCCACTACCGCCAGGTCATTCTTCACCGGATTCGGACGGATCCCGCACATGACGCCGGATGCCTGAAATCCTTTCGGCGCACACACGCCGCCTTCGATAAAGCTCATACGTCTCCTCCCAGTTTGAGTCCGGCAGTCTCCGGCTGGCCCGTTACAAGATTGAAGTTCTGAACGGCGGCTCCGGAAGCTCCCTTGCCCAGATTGTCAAAACGGGAGATGAGGACGATGCGGTCTTCGTTGCCGCATACGGTCACCGTCATGTCATCCCGCTGCGCGAAATTGTTGGATCCCAGGATCCCGTGGTCGTTGCCTTCCTCATCGAAGAACACCACCGGCCCCTGATAGCACTCCCGGAACACTTCCCGGATATCCTCCGCACTGCCCCGCAGATCCTTGCGGAACAGAGACACCACCGTCTCCATGCCGCAGTAGTAATCCGCGATCACGGGACAGAAGACGGGAGGTGTGGTCAGTCCGGAGATCTTGACCATCTCTTTCAGGTGTTTATGATTCTGTGTCAGCCCGTAGACCCGTCCGCTGTCGAATTCCGCAGGACGTTCCGGGGCTTCGTATTCCGCGATCATCTTCTTGCCGCCGCCGGAATAACCGGTGAGGCTGAAGCACTGTACGCCTACTTCCGGAGGAAGGATCCCCGCCTGGACCAGCGGCTGCGTCAGAACGATGAACCCGCTGGCATGGCATCCGGGATTGGCAATACGGCGGGAAGCCATGATGGCCTCTCTCTGCCCTTTCAGTTCCGGAAAACCGTAGGTCCAGCCCTCCGCGGTGCGGTGGGCGGTGGAAGTATCGATCAGGATGGTGTGATCGTTTTTCACCAGAGAAGCCGATTCCCGTGCCGCGTCATCCGGCAGACACAGGAATGCCACGTCCGAGGCATTGATGGCATCGGAGCGCACATCGGCATCATGGCGTTTTTCATACGGAATGGTGATAAGATCCACATCCGGCCGGGACTCCAGCCGCTGATGGATCTGCAGGCCGGCGGTTCCGGCGCTGCCGTCGATAAATACTTTTGTCATAATCTCAGTCCTGCTCTTTATCCTGCTGACGTGCTGCCAGCACATCTCTTGTATACTCGATCTGATTTTCCACGGAGGCTACGCTGGTGCCGCCGACACTGATCCGGCGCTCCACGCAGTTTTTCAGACTGATGCTGTCATAGAGATCCTCCTCAAACAGATCGGAAAAGCCCTGATACACATCCAGAGGCATCGTCTCCAGGACCATTCCCTCATCGATGCAGGTGGCCACGATCTGTCCGGAGATCTTGTAGGCGCTGCGGAACGGCAGTCCCTTGCGCACCAGATAATCCGCAAGGTCCGTGGCATTAATGAAGCCTTCCTGTGCCGCACGCAGCATGTTGTCCGAGCGCACGGTCATGGTATCAATCATGGGAATGAACACCTGAAGGCTGATCTTCACCGTGTCCAGACTGTCGAAAATGAAATTCTTGTCTTCCTGCATATCCTTGTTGTATGCAAGAGGGATGCCCTTCAGCGTGGTGAGCATGCCCATGAGATTGCCGAAGACCCGTCCGGTCTTGCCGCGCACCAGTTCCGCCATGTCCGGATTCTTCTTCTGGGGCATGATGGAAGAGCCGGTGGTATAGCTGTCGGACAGCTCGATGAATTTGAATTCCCAGCTGGACCAGAGGATGAGCTCCTCGGAGAAACGGGACAGATGGGTCATGATGAGCGCGAAGTCATTCATGAGCTCCACACAGTAGTCGCGGTCGGAGACTCCGTCCAGAGAATTCAGCATGATATCGTCAAAATGAAGCTGCTCGGCTTCAAAATAACGGTCGGTGTCATAGGTGGTGCCGGCCAGCGCACAGCAGCCGATGGGAGAAACGTTCATACGCTTCACCGCATCGTCCAGACGGCTGAGATCCCGGAGGAGCATGGAGGCGTAGGCCATGAGATGATGCCCGAAGGTGATGGGCTGGGCCCGCTGCAGATGGGTGTATCCCGGAAGGATCACATCCTTGTGCTCCTCTGCCTTGTTGCAGAGCACCTCCACCAGTTCTTCCACCAGTGCGGTGATCTCGGCACATTCCCTGCGCAGATACATGCGAAGGTCCAGCGCCACCTGGTCGTTGCGGCTGCGGGCGGTGTGAAGCATCTTCCCCTCATCCCCGATGCGGGAAGTCAGGACCTGCTCCACGAACATGTGGATATCCTCGCAGTCGTAATCGATCTCAAGAGCACCGGATTCCAGATCATTCAGGATCCCTTCCAGGCCCTCGATGATGTGATCCGCCGCTTCCTGAGGGATGATCTTCTGAGCTCCCAGCATGGCGGCATGCGCCATGGAACCCGTGATATCCTCGCGGTACATGCGGCAGTCGATGGCGATGGAGGAATTATACTCATCGGCGATCTTATCTACTTGTCCGGCAGTACGTCCGGCCCACATTTTCTCCATAATAAAAAACCTCTGATATGAAAATCCTTGCCCCGCACGTCCTGCACGGGGCAAGTGTCTGTTTTACGTTGATGATTATTTGTTGCCGTCTACGATGGCCTGGACCTTGACGGGAAGGCCCCACAGATTGATGAATCCTTCTGCATCCTTCTGGTTGTAATCGGATTCGCCGAAGGTGGCGATCTCCTCGGAATACAGAGTGTTGGGGCTCCATACGCCGGCCTTGATGATGTTGCCTTTGTACAGTTTCAGACGGACCTTGCCGTTGACCCGCTCCTGGGTCTTGTCCACGAAGGCCTGCAGTGCTTCCCGCAGCGGGGTGTACCACTGACCGTTATACAGGACCTCGGCATAGGTGATGGCCAGTTCCTGTTTCTTATGAAGTACCATCTTGTCCAGAGTGATGCTCTCCAGATACTCGTGGGCACGATACAGGATGGTGCCGCCCGGAGTCTCATACACGCCGCGGCATTTCATGCCGACGAGACGGTTCTCCACGATGTCAAGCAGACCGATGCCGTTGGCTCCGCCTACTTCATTGAGCTTCAGGATGATGTCCTTGGCGCTCATCTTCTCTCCGTTGAAGGATACCGGAGTGCCCTGTTCGAATTCCATCTCGATGTAGGTGGGCTCATCAGGGGCCTGCAGAGGAGAAACGCTCATCTCCAGGAACCCTTCCTTCTCATAGGTGGGCTCATTGCCGGTATCT
>JAEIGA010012961.1_pt1 | contig 12684 bp, 13 predicted proteins | sample 9270691 | NCBI WGS metagenome assembly JAEIGA01 (sample SAMN17057246, study PRJNA624740) | gut metagenome | biome: biome; isolation source: fecal sample | host: Bos grunniens | place: China: Xizang | collected 2019 | reverse complement strand
GTTATCATCAATTTGATGAGTTTTTTGCAGGGAAAGTAGTAGATGTTAATGATGTTGATACATTTGTAATTTAAGTATTATGAAGTTAAAGAAGATTAGTTGGAAAAATTTTAAATCGTATTCTAATGCGATGACGGAATTGGTGTTCAACAACGACCCTTCTCTTAATCTTATAGTCGGAACAAATGGAACAGGTAAAAGTAGTATTGCTGATTGTATAATTTATGCACTTTATGGCAAAATAGATGGTACAAATAACAGCGATATTCCTAACAGAATAAATAAAAATTTTTATGTAAAGATTGAACTTGATTGTAATGGACATGAAATTATAGTAGAGAGAGGTCTTGCTCCAAGTTTATTCACTGTAACTATTGATGGTGCTGTTGTTGATACAGCTGGTAAGAATAATGTTCAGACAATGCTTGAAGAGAATTATTATAAAATACCTTATTCTGTATTTAAAAGCACATTAATTTTGTCTATCAACGATTTTAAGTCTCTTGTAGATTTGAACCCATCAGATAAGAGAAACATTATTGATAAGATATTTGGATTTACTCAATATAACTTAATGATAAAGTTGATAAAAGAGGATATTAAAGCACTTGATAGTTCGATTAGTTCTAATGATGGTTCTCTTAAAACTGCAACAAGTAATGTTGAGAAATATGAGCAACAGTTGTTGGAGTTAAAGAATACTGGCGTTACACAAGAAGAGATTGATGAATTGGCTGAAAAGATTAAAGAAGTTAACAAAATCAAAACAACCAATGAAGAAAACATCAAGAAATTGGATGAAGTCAGAAAAAAGTTAGACAAACAGACTACAGAAAAAAATATGGACATTCGTGATTTAAAGAGAAAAATTGAAGAAAATAAGAAAAAAATTAAACTTATTGATTCAAAGAAATGTCCAACTTGTGGAAGTTCTCTTGATACTGATGAATTCCATAAGGAAAGAGATAGGCTAATTATCGAAAATGAATCGTATGAAGAAAGCATTATACAATTGACATCATTAATTAATGATCTTTCAAATAAAATTAAGGCTATTGATTCAAAAAGAAATGTGTTTGTTGATGCTATAAATAAAAGTGGAATTACAGATTTGGTATCTGATTATAAATATAAGGTTTCATTAAAGAAAAATAATTCTCAACCACTCCTTAATTTAAAGGAAAGTTTGGATAAACAAATTATTCAATTAAATGAAGAGAAAGAAATGCTTGATGAAAAGAAAAAGATTTATGATTGTACAATGCAAATTCTTGGAGATGGTGGTATTAAAGAATATATTGCAAGTAAATATATACCAACAATTAACCAAATTATTTCCGAAATGATGGAGTTTATGGGTATTAACTATAATGTTGTATTTGATAGAACATTTAAGGCTACAATAACAAGCAATGGTTATAATGTCTCATATAATTCTTTAAGTACTGGAGAAAAGAAGAGAATTGATTTTGCAACAGTTGTTTCGTTTATAAAACTTCTTAAACTTCAATTGGGTGATATGAACTTGTTATTTTTGGATGAGATGTTAGCAAGTATTGATATAAATGGTGTGTCTGATATGATGAGTATTTTGAAGGATTTGAGCACAGAATTGAATATGAATATTTATCTTATACACCACGCACAAGTTGAGAATGTTGTTTTTGATAATATTATTAAGACATCAAAACCAGATGGTTTTAGTAAAATATCTATAATAAATTAAAGAGAGGTGATACCTCTCTTTTTTATTTCCATCCCTTTCCTTGTTTTGCTAAATTAGCAACTTTTTCTGCATATGTTTGTGTATTTTTGTTTTTAGAAGATAGTGTTGTTTCATCTGGTAAAATTGGCTCTTCTGATTTTGAGAACAATTTATCGTTATATATTGGTGTATATAAAATGTCTCCTTCATCAATTGAGAATGGATTGAATATGTGATTTGCATACATTATAATATCTATTGCATTATAATCTTTAGATACATTTGTATAAACAAATCTATCCAATCTCCCTTTACAATCCTGATTAACTTTTATATAACCATTTGTTTTTATTTTGTTTATATCAACAGTTGGAATGGTTAGATTTAAAAATTCTTCGCCATCTTTTGTTATATATTTTCTCTTGTTATCTAATAATTTATCCATAATTATTTACCCAAATTTGCACCAATTATTTTTAATTTACTAATATTTATAACTCTTGAATTTTGATCAAAATCAATATTTGTTTGTTGAGATTTCTGTTCTTCTGTTTTTGATTGGAAAGCACCCATATTATCAATGTCGACAAATGAGTTAAGTATGTTAGCATCTGTGAATGCATAAAATCTACCTTTAGCACCATTAAACATATTTTCTATTGCCGCATTATCTCTAGGTATACAATGTTCTAATTCAACAGTAAATTTTACTTCTGTTGGAAAATCATCATAACCTAAAACATCATTGAATTGAACAGTTGTTTTTTTAACAGCCATATTACCAATCATTGCAATTGGGTCTAATGGATTACCAATAGTAACATGCCAATAACCTGTTGGGGAACCACTTAATAGTGCAGCTGGAGCCTCTGCTGTACCAGCAACACCAACATTACCACCAAATAGGTTTCCTAAAAGACCCTGTAAAGCACCTCCTGCTATAGCTTTAATTCCATCAAGAAATCCACCACTACCTCCATCGAGGGTACTAATATTTTCAAATCCGCTTTTTACATCTGATAATAGAGATTTAAAATATCCTTTATAATCTCCATTTCTTAATTTTGCTGGATCACCAAATTGTGGAGCAATACTTCTTTGTCCATAAAATCTTGTTTCTCCTCCCCAGAAAGCACCATAGTTACCTGTCAATATTAAAAAGTTTGATAATATATCCATCATAGCGATTCTTGGGTTTACACATTTTAATGATTTTAATGAATACTCAAAATTTAAAGAGAAATTTCCACTATATGTTAAACCTCTTGACCTAACTAATGTTTTATTAACAACATTGACATCTCCATATACATTTTCTCCATATACTTGAGCATATTCATTTCCTTCAAATCTATGACTTGCAGCGAGTGCTTTTTGAGCCTCTACACCTTTCGCACCAGTAAGTACAGAAAATTTTACCGCCTCTTTAACTAAAGCGCCCCTTCCACCAGCGCCTGCAACAGTCTGCTCTCCATTCATAAATTGTTCTGAAATACCAAGTTTTGATTTCATTTGTGCAGCAAGTCCACCATCAGTATTTTTTAACATTTCGACTTTGGCTTCTTTTTCTTCATAGTTTGCACCATATTCAAATTTTAAAATATCTGATAATTTGTTTCCTGCTTTTTCTCCCATATATGTTACTGCAGTAGCTATATTGAAATTTGATTCCTCATAGCCATTTAGAAAGTTTATATCTTGAGCCGTCATATCGAGTCCAAACATATGGTCTTCACAAGGATTTGTGTATCTCCTAAGTGTTATCATATAGTTGTTTGGTATTTGGTTATAGTATTTCAAATATATGAAGTCTTGCATTCTATAACTTGCCAAACCATATGGGTCAAAAGTTTTATCGCTATAATACTTTAAAATATTTTTATATGTTGGATTTTGTTTGTCTTGTAAATATGATACATAAAAACCCTCTGCATCCATACATTTTTTATAGTCATCATATTCGGTGAATTTATTTGATCCTTCTTTATCAAATGTTGGATATCCGTTGTAAATTGTTCTATAATTAATAGCAACATTCTCATTCATTATAGAATGTGGTAATTCTAATTTATCATCACCTTCTTTTGCTACATAGTATGTGAGGCCTTCATCAATTACAGATACTTGCAATTCTGGTTGGAATAATGCCATTTTAGCATCAACCCGACAAGCTTTATTGTAAAATGTAGACATGTTGTTTATAAATTATATATAGATATTTATGTAAAAATTTACATAAATAATTTATATAATGATATAATGATAAATGATTCAATATTTCCAATTAACTCCAGAAATATTATTGGAGTATGTGTATGAAGGTGATCCAAAACTTAATGAAGATGGTGTTGAAGGAAACTTAAGGGACATATCTAATATAGATGATGATAAATATTCCACTATGTTGTTAAAATCTGAAGCATTTTCATCAAAATATTTGTGTTTTAAAAATGAGAATGAGGGATTAGATAGTATTTCAAACCTTGTTCTTCCTTTGAATAATACAGAAACGCAGTTTGTAATTGCAAAAAATGAATATCAAAACTTTTATAAAAAAAATAATTTATCTAATAGATATTATACAAAAAACAGAAGTGGATATTTATATGAAGATACACAATATGATAAAGATATTATAAGTAGTGGTAAGAGTTGTAAAGTAAAATATGATAAATGTATCGTACATTTTACAAGTAGAAACTATTTTGGAAATTACGATTCTTTAATTTTTCAGGCATATGCATATATGAAAAATAAAGCAAAATTGTATTTTGCATCTTTTTTGTTTAAGAAAACATCAAATCTTAAACTAAAGGCTGAACATATGCTTTATAATGAGAAATTATATACTACACAAATTGAATTTGATATACCTAGTGTTTATTCTATTTTATTTAAAAAATCAAAAAATTCAAATGGTGATTCAGATTCCGATTCGGATGAACAAAATATTCAATTTATAGAAGCACTATCAAAACAAGGTGTTACACTACTTGAGAATACACCTATTGGAATTAATTTATATGGTGTAAATAGTAGTTCAAAAGGAACTGATAATTATGTTAGATTAAATACTCTTAAAATTAATTCTATTTCAATACCTTATATATATAATAGATTAGATGAAATACATATTAATATATATGAGGATGATGGTGATTATTATTATATCGATCCAGATATTGGTCAAGGATATTCTTCATTTGTTGATTACATAGAAAGTATTGGAGATGATGTTAGAGCATATATGGTTATGCATGAATTAAAATTGAAAGAAGTGTGGGTGGACAATGATGGAAAAATGCATTCTGAAATAACACATAAGGAATTTCATATTATAGATATAAATGAAGATGATGAGGATGAAGAAATATCTAAAAGATTTGATGCTAAAATAAAATATAGACCTATATGTACTAAAAGTGGTGATGGATATAAAGCGACAATAATAGATACAATAAAAATAATAAACACCATAGATAGTTCATCATATGAAGTTACTGGTTCAGAAGATATTTTAAATCCAAAAAAATATGGTTTGAGATTTAAAAGATTGGATATAAATAGACCAATAGTTAATGTTTATAATAAAAGTGGAAATGGTGCTGGATCTGGATCTGGTGGAGCAGAATCGGGTTCTGTGACGGAAACTTCTTTTGGTACACTTACTGGTACGTTTAAAGGAACTATTGTTGGTTCTGGAATTGGTTCTGGAAATTCTGGTAGTGGTTCTGGTAGTGGAAGTGGAGGTTCTGGAAATTCTGGAAATAGTGGAGGTACATTTTCAGGTTCAATAAATGGAAATATGTCAGGTTTTAGTAAAATAGATGGTAAAGTTAATGGTAAATTTGTAAAATCTGAATTGAACGCGGATACAGGAGATATTAATGTAGAAGGTCCTATTACTATATCACTATCTGGAATAACAAATGGTTCAAATGGTTCAAATGGTTCTGGTTCAAAATCTGGTGTTGTTATTTTAAATAAAGGTGGTGGATTTGTTATAGAAAATATGTCACAAAATATAACATCTTTCATAGAAAGTACAAATGTTGGTGTTAGTATAGTTGAATTATCTCCTGATGATGTAAACTAAAAAAAGAGAGGAAAATTTCCTCTCTTTTATTTTATAAAATTAACCATTCCAATTTGCTTTGTTTATTTGATTTAATATTTTCTATTTCTTTTTGTAATTCTTCATTTATATATTTTAAATCAACCAACTCTTTATTTATAGATTCTATATCGGAATCTGTTCCAGATAATTTCTCTACAATATTGATTAACGATACTAATTCATCATTTATTTCAACAATTTTTGTGTTTACTTCATTTAGACCAACTGTAGTATTTTGTATTAACTGATTGTGTGTGTTATATTTATCTTCTAATTTTGATAAACTTTCATTTATACCTACCAATTCATCGGATTTTTCAGAATCTGCATTAAAAAGATAATCTATTTTTTCTTTTAATGATAATATGTTATTATTTAAATTTACATCATTTTCTTCTAATTCATTTGTCGTTTGCTGAATTGTTTTGTTAGAAATTTCTAAATCTGTTAATTTTTGTATTATATATTCTAATTCTTCACAATTGTCTGAATTATCGCCAGAAATATATTCAATTTGTTCTTTTAATAATAATATATCTTTGTTTATACTTTCTTTACTTTCTTCTAAATCATTAATTGTTTTTTGAATACTTTCATCTTTAGACACTAAATCTTTTATTTTTTGTTCAATGTCATTAAACCCATCAAGATAATCAGATTCACATCCAGAAAGATATTCAATTCTTTCTATTAATAAATTTATTTTTTCATTGGTTTCAGTTTTTAGCAAATTTATTTTGTCATTAGAGTCCTGTATATTATTTTCTAAAGATTCTATTTTATCATTATTTTCTTGTATAATATACTCTAATAATGATATATCATCTTTATTCTTTTTTATATTATCTTCTAATGTTTTAATATTTTCATTAGTTGTTCTTTCAAAAGATTGTAAATTTTCAACATCTTTTCTAATAGATTCGATATCAACATTTATATTATCTATTTTTGTTTTAAACAATCCATCAGATTTTTCTAAATTATCTAATCTTCTATCTGCTTCTTCTAATGTTGCATAATTATCTACATTTACACCAGATATAAATTTTATTTTTTCTTTTAATTTTAAAATCTCATCATTTATATTTTCATTATCATTTTTAATGAACTTAATATCTGACATAATGGTTTTACTTATAGATTGAAGTCCATTAATAATTTCAAAAATATGTATATCTTCTTCTTGTAAACCTTTAATATTTTTTTCTATAATAGATATATCTTCTGTGACAGAAGTGTCTTTCGCTTTAAGTTTATTTATTTCTGATTGATTATTTTTTATTTTATTCAAAAGTTCTTTTAATACAACATCTATATTTTGTTTAAGAGTTGTAATATCAGAAATTGAAGGTATTATATCATTATCCAAATTTGATATTTTTTTATTAATTTCTCCTAATATTTCAAATATATGTAGATCCTCGGATTTAAGTGATTTAATATCATTTTTTATATCAAATATAGATTGTGATTGATAGTTTTGTTTCGTTTTAATATCTCTAATGCTATCAACATCAGAGTAAATTTCTTTGATAGATATACTCAAAGAATCTATTAAATTTCTTAATTCTATATTTTCTTTAAGAAGATTACTATCTGATATTTTTGTTCTTCCAAGATATATTTCCATGATATTATCATCGAGTTTTACAATTGATAATGTACTCGATGTTATATCTGTTGCGCTATTAAATGATTCAACACTTTTATATCTGTTGAATTGTACAGGTTTTTTTAAATTTTCCATTGTTGTTATATATTAGTCTTTTTCTACTGGAACAATAATAAAATCTTTATTTAGATCATCATTGTGTTTTTTTAATTTTTTAGTATCATCCGATGTTTCGGATTGGCTTTCTTTTATTTTTTCATTCCAAAATGTTTCATAATCAGATACCGTAGCCTGATAATATCTGATTTTCTTTAATATAAAATTTTCTTTACTCATATTATATTTATGATTTTTTGTTATATTTTACTATGACAAAAACTCAATTTTAAGATGAAAAAAAATTATTACGATATTCTTGGAGTAAATAAAAATGCTACACAAGATGATATAAAGAAAGCATATAGAAATTTATCAAAAAAATATCACCCTGACAGAAATGGTGGTGATGATAATAAGTTTAAAGAGATAAATGAGGCATATGATACTTTGGGTGATGAATCAAAACGAAGAGAATATGATAATCCAAATCCTTTCGGTAATGGATTTGGAAATTTCGGTTCTAATGGTGGTTTCACATGGTCGTGGAATTCACATAATGTAAGACCAACACCACAAAATATTGAAGCACACATTGAAATATCTTTAACGGAAGCATATTATGGTTGTAACAAAAATTTCAGACTTGGTTCTAAAAATTTCAATATAGATATACCAAAAGGAGTAACTACTGGAAAGGTTCTTGTATATTCAGGTCAAGGTGGTAGGGGATATGATCCATTGACAGGTCAAGAAAAATATGGAGATTTATATATAAAAATTAATGTTAAATCAACAGATAAAATGTATCTCAATAATGATGGGACTCTTGAAATGGTTGTTGCAATAGACTGGATAGATGCAATTCTTGGTTGTGATATGGAATTGGATGTGTTTGATAAAACTGTAAATATTAGAGTTCCTAAATATACACAAAATGGAGGATATGTTTTATCTGGTGGAAAGGGATTTCCAAAATATAAATCAAGCGATTATACTAATTTAAAAGTTAATTTTATAGTAAAAATGCCAAAATCTCTTACACAACAACAAATAGATATGCTTGAAACAATAAGACAAGAAATAAAAAAATAATTATTTTTATAATGAAAAAACTTAATATTTTAATACCACAATATAACGAAAGCGAAAAAGATATATCTCCACTTTTGGACAGCATAGCAATACAGCAAAATATAAATTTTGAAGAAATTGGTGTTATAATTTGCAACGACGGTTCTGATATTATATTAAGTGATGGATTTTTAAATTCGTATCAATTTGATATACAATATTTTAAAGAGCCACACAAGGGAGTTTCAGCAACAAGAAATTTTTTATTAGATAAATCTGATGCGGAATATGTTATGTTTTGTGATGCTGATGATATGTTTTATAATGCTTGTGGTTTGTGGATTTTATTTAGGGAATTTAATAATGAAGAATTTGATACTTTGCTTTCGGTTTTTGTAGAGGAAACAAGGGATATGAATGGTAATATCATATATATAACACACGATGTTGATACAACATTTGTACATGGTAAAGTTCATAGAAGGAAATATCTTATAGATAATGATATAAGATTTAATGATTCTTTAACTATTCATGAAGATAGTTATTTTACATTATTGACACAAAATTGTACCGAACCAAGTAAAGTAAAATATTGTCAAACACCATTTTATCTATGGAGATGGAGAGATAATTCAGTATGTAGGCACGATTCAAAATACATTTTGAAAACATATACTAATATGATTGATAGCAATGATGCTTTAATTGATGAGTTTGTTAAAAGAGATATGATTAAAATTGCAAATACTTGTGTTGGAATAATGATATTTGATACATATTATACATTTAATAAAGCAGATTGGGTTAATCAAGATAATATAGAATATAGAGATAAGACAGAAAGACACTTTTCTAAATATTATAAAAAAAGAAAGGATATGTGGGAAAAATTGTCTAATAAAGAAAAGATGATGTTGAGTGGTTCTATTAGACAACGATCGGTTGGAGAGGGTATGTTGATGGAAAATATAACTCTTGATGATTGGTTAAATAAAATAGAGAACCTTTAATGGTTCTCTATTTTATTTAAAATTGGGGGAGATTTTAATATTAAAATACGAAGTCGATAATGTTATTTACAGTATTTCTATCACATAAGAAATCTATATTTACATTAGCCTCATATTTGTTTCCTGTAATTTCTCTTGATGTAAGTCCTTTGTCTTTTGCAAATGCTTTAAATGCTTTTACAACAATAGAAATTGTTTCAATATCGTTTGCTTGAGTTAAATCGGCATATACGCTTCTACCTATATGAAGTTTACCAGGTTTGTCTATTGTTATATTTGGTAAAACTTTTTCATTAAACTCTTTAAATATATTATCTTTACTTTTATTTGCATCAAGAATATATCCGTTGAAGTTATTTCCATTTATTGTTTTATGCATTAAATATCCAACTCTTTGATATCCATCCATTACACAATCGAAATAAAAAGGAATTCTTTCTTCTATGAGTTTGCTAATTACTACATCGAAATTTCCTATTAAATTATCATAAGTTAATTTTTTACCTTCTTTTTCTGCCTTATATGCAGAAAGCATACCTTCTGTTATAAATTCTTTAAAATTTGGAATTACTGACATATTTTAAAACTTTAATTCTTTTAAAGTATTTATGATAAATTTTTTGCATAAATAATTATATAAATTAATATTTCATACGAAATGGAAAACTATAAAGATATTGTAAATAAGATTAATTTGATTATTGAGCAATCAAATGTTGAATCTCCTAAATGTAAAAACTGCGCAAATCATTGTGATGGTGCTTGCACATTTGGTTGTGTAAACGAAAGAAGTTCTGGAAGATATTTATTTGCACAGAAAAAACTCACATCACCAGATTATTCTTGTAATAATTTTAAGCCTGTATATAATTTAAATGAAAATACAGTTGAGACATTGAGAGATATGGTTAAAGATATCGAAAAAGTAAATGAAGATATTATGAATCTTGGTTTGTTGCTTGATGGTAAAATTAACGAAAGTGAATTTGTAGAACTCGTAAAATAATAAAATAATATATAAAAATGAAGGAGTGGCTTTATTAAAACCACTCCTTTTTGGTGAGTTCGTGTCGCCCAACTTATTCCAGCGTCCTATCATAACTACACCTGATTTATTTATGTGAATATTTTTTTTTTATTTTGTTATATTTATTTTAGTTAAATTATTTATAGAAATGAAGAAAATATTTTCAAAAATTAAACACTTATTTTCTAAATTTAGAAGAAGTTGTATATGGTTTAAAAGGATGTGGAATAATTATGACTTCGATTATAACTATCTTATGGAAGTAATGGTGTGGAAAATGAAAGATATGCTTTATCAATTAGATGTTATAGATAAAGAATTTGTTGATTTGCGACATCAAGAACATTGTAAAGATAATGGTTATAATGGGGATATACTTAAAAGTTTAGAAGAGTGTATTGAAATTGGAGAAAGACTTATAGCAGATGATTATGTTATTTATCCAGATACTGTAGAAGATTGGTTTTTAAATCATGATTCATTTAATGAAGATATACCAGAAGATATTAGAGAACTTATGCGTGAAGCATTTGATGAATCTGAAAAGAGAAAGGATGAAGACAATGAAATGTTTTTTAACATTATGAAAAAATACCATTATGATTGGTGGTCTTAATTAATAAAATAAAATGAAATTGAAAGTAAAACTATATAAAGAATATTAAAAAAAATTATAATATATGGAAGCATTAGAATATATTAATTCTTTAATTGAAGAAAGAGATGAATTAAAAAAATTGTGTAAAGCACAAAAAGAAACAATTCAATTAATGAAAAGAGAATTATTAAAAAAGGATAAAAAAATCATTAAACTTGAAAAGACAACAACTAACACTAGTACAAAGAACCAAAAAGAAATAGATAAAATAAAGAGCGAGTTTGAGTCTTTGAAAGTTAAATATGCAGATTTGCAATACATATATGGTGGTGTTGTTGAAGAAAATGATGAACTCAAGAGTATTTTAAATAGTCTTGAGAAAATGTGTGATAGTGATTAATAAAATAAAATTTAAATATAATGGAAAATATTTTTAAGACTACATTAAAGAAGGATATTATCGCTGATATAGCGAATAATAACATTAGAGAAATTAGATTCCCAATTACTAAATTTTGGGCTACAAGACTTACGGATAATTATAACCTTGATGATAAGTTATTTGAATTCAAAACTTTTAAAACATTAGAATTATCGTCACCATCAAATAAAGATACAGACGCTATGACATATGTGTTTGGTTTTATTAGAACATATGTTGATAGTGATGAGTTTGTTGTTGAGTTTTGTGATATAACTGATGAAGTAAATAATGTCGAATTTTTACAGACTGTTGATAGCGATATTGAATTTATAGAAGCATTGGATGAAGGAAGTGTGGACTTTATAGAATCATTGGATTATTTAACACCTAACGATGATTATTATATATTTGATGATTCCGATTATGATCTTTGGACAAATAATGATGAAATCATTGTGTATAATGAAGAAGAAAAAAATGAAGATTTTGAGAATATTTCTTATGCATCTAATGAAGAAGTACTTGCTTTTATTAAGCAATTATTTGATGACGATAAAATTTTAGAATCTTTCTATGAGGATGAAAATGTATTCGCTACAAATGCAAGACAAGTAATTGTTCTTCCAAATGGTAAGGTGCTTGGTTTTAAGAAATCATTACCTGTAAATAATGATGTGGAAGTTAGAATTGAGTTTGATAAGAGTGAGAAGGTGTATTTTGACACAACTACAGATAGTGATTCTTTTAAAAAATGTGTTGTAAATATGCTTAATGAAATTAGAAAAAATAATTTTGTTTTCATCTGGAAAATTCACACAGGTATATTTATTGATAAAGATGAAAGAACATATTTTGGTATAAAATATTCTACAAGAAAATCAATTGGGTTTAATCGCAAATATAATGTTCAATAATGAAGGTTGCTATAATAGGTGATATACACGGAACAACAAAGTTTCTTGAGTGTTATAAAAACATTCAAGAAACTGATTCTGATGTAGATAAGATAATAGTTTTG
>JAEIGA010012960.1_pt1 | contig 12684 bp, 11 predicted proteins | sample 9270691 | NCBI WGS metagenome assembly JAEIGA01 (sample SAMN17057246, study PRJNA624740) | gut metagenome | biome: biome; isolation source: fecal sample | host: Bos grunniens | place: China: Xizang | collected 2019 | reverse complement strand
GTTTTGACCATCGTTTACCATGTTACGGATAGCTTCGGTTATCTCCCAACGCGATGAATAGCTAAGTGCCAAAACCAAATGAAGCCCCGTATTGTTGGCCGTTTGTTCTATGCATTGTTGCAATCTGCTTGCCGTTTCCTTGGGCATACGCGATGTGTCGCCAATGGTTAGTAATTTTACATTGTTCTTGGCAAGGGTAGGGGTTTCAGCTTCTATTGTCTTAACCAACAGGTTCATTAACGCATCCACTTCCTCTTTAGGACGATTCCAATTTTCTGTAGAGAATGCATAAAGAGTTAAGTAGTTAATGCCCAATTCAGCTGCTGCTTCGGTGGCTTCGCGTACCGAGGTTACCCCGTTTTCGTGACCAAAGATACGTAGGTTACCCATCTTTTTTGCCCATCTTCCATTACCATCCATGATAATGGCAATGTGTTTGGGTAATCTATCTTTGTCAATAAGTTCTTTGTATTGGTTCATGCGTTAACGGCAATATTTATTAGTGTCAAATAAATTGAACGAAATGTATAAATTAGCAATGGAATAAAAATCGGTATCAAAGAAACCTACATTAGGAACTTGATAGGGATTGTCTAATACCTTATTGTTGGCATTGGTTACATCAAAATTATCGATGAATAATTTATGGATGGTCCATTCTAAACCAAGTGTCCATCTTCTGTTAATGCGCCATTTGCCACCAATGCCAAAAGGAATACTAACCTTGTATGCATTGCCACCGGAATACAAGTCTGCATACGTTGTTAATCCAACACCGAGCACAATATATGGGGTAGCTTGGTAGCGTGCTTTGTAATATTTAGACTCGCCGATATCAAAGAAATTAAATTCAACGGTAGCATCCGCATCTACAAAACCACGTTGAAACTCAGCGTATGCTTGCCCGTTAGGGAAGGTATATCCAAAGTCGCGTGTGTCGCCTTGTACTACTGCATAGCGTACCGATGCTTTAATTGCCCAACGGGTATCTATGTTGTAACGATAAAACATACCCGCAGACCATCCTGGACGCTGAAAAGGTGTTGAATGATTGGCATCACCTAGATAAAACGCTGTTCCGCCCGATAGTCCTAGCTCGTGGTTGTATGCAGCATGCATATTCCCAACGCTTAAAGACAGAAATACAACCACAAGTAATGTAATCTTGTGTTGTTTTAGAATTTGATTCATAAGTTTATGGTAGAAAGCGTAAAATCTTTACATGTAAGTCCTCCGTCGCCATTTTATCTTGCAAAGATAATGATTATCTTTTGTTTTTATAGAATAGAATTGAAATATAGTTGACTTTCTGTCGTAAAAATTTTTAAAAATAGTTACTGTGTGTACAACAAAAAAGAGGATACGTTTTGTATCCTCTTCTTTATCTTTGTTTGCGGTTTAATATTCCCACAAATCTTGTTCGTAATTAATGATGAATGTTTTTATGCGCTCTTGTTCTTTGTGCATGTCTTCTGCAGTTGTGTTGTACTGTATAATGTTTCGGTTCATCACACCCGAAACTTTGAAAATATAACTACCAAAGCGACGTTTTATGAACAAGTCATCCATGGTTTCGCGCGCACCATTGTTTTTATCTGATATAAGCGCTTCTTGTTGAGCAAGATATGGACGTAAGTCATCGTATGTTACCCAGAACAATGGGCGTTTTAGCAGTTGCTCTGTATCAGGGTCTTGGTAGTACCAAATGGGGCACAATGCAATTAAACGAACGGTAAATACCGAGTTATGTTTGTCAAAATACCAAACCTCTTTTGCATAGTACTTCAAGACTTCTTTATTAGGGATATTACTTTCGTCAATTTCTACACTCAAGGTATCACCAGTGATAGAGTCAGTCTTTACACTTAAAATAATTTGGCATTGCTCTACAAAGTCTTCAAAATTAATACGATATTCTTCGGTAAAGATTTCTTTGTTGTCTAAGTATTCGTATGCCTTAATTTTATTGTTTTCGTACAAACGGAAGATAGAGGTAAATAAACTTTGACGATTGTCGCTCGCTTCTTCGGGGAAATACAAAGGGTAGTTCATTTTCTCACGAAGGTCGATGATGCGATAAACAACTTGTTGCCAAACAACATCGTCTGCTCTTGGGTTATTGTACTCAATAGGTTTTCTGTCCTCTAGTGGAATACTTGTAGGTAGATTGGTAATGGCAATGTCACCCGTTTCGTTAAAAAACGATTTGTCTGTTTCTTGAGCATTGATTACCAATGAAAATACTAAGCATGCTCCTAAAGTTACTATACGATTTAAGATTTTCATAATCCGCTATTAGTTAATTGACACGTCGATTGCTGGTAATACGTTTTCGATACCATCAGGACCAACGGCTCTGATACGTGAGATAAAGAACTTCTTGCCTTTACCTAGTTTGTTGATCATTGCTTTTTGCTCAGAAGAGAATTTAGCACCATCAGAAGGTTTGATCAATGCATTACCCATAGAGTCGAAGGTGGTAATATCAAATCCAGTAACGCGGTATTTTACGTCCAAGTCAGCATCTGCCAATTCGGCACGCACACCAGGTGCACTAACTAGATTTGCTTTAGAGATAGGTTTGCCTTGACCTCTATATTTTTGCTCACGACCATCTTTTTGGAATGAAATGTAAGCGGTAGGAGCAGGCAATGCTTTTACGCGGAATGGTTTTGCACCACCAACCGCTTTGTACTTACCTTCTGCATCTTTAGCAGAAACGGTAATTTTACAATCTTGACCCACTTTGATAGGTTTGATACTCCAACCTTTAGCAGTTTTGGTTAATTTAGCATTGGTTGCTGAGATGCTGATGTTTTGAGCAGCTACACCTGGAACTGAAACACTAATTGGGTTTTCAATACCTGCGTAGAATACGTTCATCATATCTGCTGATACAATAGCAGTAGGTTCGCCTACAATGTATTCGCTTTTGAATGGATAACTTTGTGTGCTACCATCTTGTTTGGTTAGAACAATTTCACCAGCGATATCAAATGTACCTACTTTGTCGCATTTAACTTCGTAGTTGCCGTTAGGAACATTGTTGTTGTTTACGGTAACTGCAGGAGTCATGGTAGAGTCAATAGCTGCCAAAATAATGCGAGCTTGGTAAGAACCACCACGAGTTACATAAGACGATACAGGAATAACTTCGGCAGTAATTTTGTTTACACGGAAGTCGCCAGCGTCAATTTGTTTTCTCAAATAGTTTACAACATCTGCTTCGGTGTTGCGCAAGTCAGCTTGAATTTTGGTTAGCAAGGTGATACTTGCAGATACAGGCATTGAGTTGAAACGAGCAGATTCCCATGATTGTTTTTCACCATTTACAACCTTATCTTCTGTGTTAAAGGTCTTTTTAATAGCAGCTACCATAGCGGTATCTTGTTTCACTAAGGCCACCATTTCTTCTGCGTACGCATTGATATGATCTTTTAAGATTATACCTTTTTGTTCTTTTGTAGGTTTGGTTGAATCCAATGCGATTTGAGCACTAACGTCCAAATTATCACGATTTTGGATGTTGTTTGGATCGGCACCTTCACCATCCGCAGCAATAGCAATCTCTTGTTTTAGAGTTTCAATTTCTGCGTATAGTTCTTGTGTTTTCTTTTGTACATTCAACGCTTCTTGATATTTTGCATCAGCTTTCATAGGGTTCATATCCCTATCGCTTTTGAATTGACCATAAAGCGCAGTATTTTTTTGTTGTGTACTTTCTATGGTCTTGTTAAGGCTTTCCTGAACTAGGGTAAAGCCGTTGAGCACGTCGGTAGAAACGTTCAATGCAAGCATTGCTGTTAGTACGATATACATCATACTAATCATCTTCTGCCTCGGTGTTTCTGGACAATTTGCTGCACTCATATTGTTGTGTTAGTATTTACAGTGAATAAATCTAAATTATACTCTCGCACCAAATGCGTTCAACATGTTGCCATAAACATTGTTCAAGCTGCTAACTTGTTGAGTAAGTTTGGTAGCTTGTTCTTTGAAGGCGATAGTTTCTGCAGAAGCAGCGTCCATAGCAGTTTGGATTTTTTTCAAGTTATCGTTTACGTCGCTTACGATACCAGCTTGTTCGCTGATTGATTTAACTTGCATTTCGTAGCTTGCGTTGATAGCAGAAAGATTTTTGGTGATACCTTGCATTTCTGTCATGTATCCTTTAGCATCAGCAGCAACGTTTGACATGCTTTCTGCTACAGTTTTATATGAAGCAAACAAAGAGTCAGAAGAAGCTTTCAAACTAGCTTGGGTAGCAGCGAAGGCACCGATAGCATCAGAAGCAGCGTTCATGTTGCGAGCGTAGTTGCTAGAAGCAGATACGGCAGCAGTAACGTCAGAGATTTGTGCAGCAGTTTCGCTCAATTTGCGGATGCCGTCGTTCAATTTTTGTACGTCGCTTTCAGACAATTTGCCAGCTTGAGCGATGTCGTCAATAGAGTTGCCAGATTTAGCGGCAGGAGCAGCAGCAGGAGCACCGCCCATGATAGGACTACCTTCACCACCTTCTAGTTGTGGGAATACCAAATCCCAGTGGTATTCTTTGTGTGGATCTTCGAATGCAGATAGAGCAAACAAGATAGCCTCAGTACCCATACCTAGGGTAAGAACGATACTTGCACCAGGAAGGTGAAGAATTTTAAATAATGCACCTACAATTACGATGGCTGCACCAAAACCGTATGCATAGCCAACCATTTTTTTGCCTTTAGGGCTGCTTAAAAAACTTTGTTTTGCCATTTTCTTAGTTTAATTTAAAGGTTGTGTATTTAATTTTGATAATTAGCTCCGATGATGCTACGTACGCAGCGGAAACCGATGTACGAGCGAGTTTCTGTTTGGTATTCATAGGTACGGGCACCGCATTGTAGGTAGTAACCTATGTCTTTCCAAGAACCACCACGAATAACTTTACGTTTCATGATTTCTGAATCGTTCGATTTAGCATTGTAATTGTAACTTGGGTTTAAGTCATTTACAAAACTATAGTTTGATTCGTGATAAGCAGATGATGTCCATTCTGCTACGTTACCCGACATGTCATACAAACCGTAGTCGTTAGGAGGGAACGAACCTACTTTTGCAGCGATCATGTATCCGTCTACAGTATAGTTGCCATGCATAGGTTTGAAGTTGCCCAAGAAACAACCTTTTGCTGTACGGATGTAGGTACCACCCCAAGGATACATGGATAGTTGACGACCACCGCGTGCAGCATATTCCCATTCTGATTCGGTTGGTAAGCGGTAATCTTGTACAATGGGCTGTCCGCTTCTAATTTGTGCGGCATTGTAATATTGAGTACGCCAGTGGCAGAATGCGGTAGCTTGTTCCCAACTTACACCTACTACTGGATAGTCGCCATAACCATCGTGGTAGAAATACATTTTCATGTAAGGTTCGTTGTATGCATAGGTAAAGTCGCGAATCCAGCACAAGGTGTCAGGATATACGTTGATAATACGTGAAGAGATAAAGTCGCGACGACTGCGTAGTTCAACAAACATGGTTTTGTTTACGATGTGACCATTTTCGTCAATGTACGAAGTGTCTTTTTTAACCATTACGTCTGCGCTGTCTTTGCCTTGACCTAGTAGAGACAAATCGCTTTCGTAACGACCTTTGTTTGAGTTGAATTTGTTGCGTTTTAATGCAGCTTGTTCATAATCAATCCACAAGTATTTGTAGTTAAGGATTTCTCCGTTCAATTCTAAACCAGCAGATGCCAAGGTTTCTTCTGGTGCATAGAACATAGAGTCGATAGCTTTAGCTTGTGCTTCGCTGGTAGGTTTGTTCCATGGAATTTCTTCGCTCCAGTTGATTTTTGGACGTCTTGTAGCATCTTCTTCTGTTTTAGCAAATGCAGGACGGTTGCTGTCTTTGTATAATACAGCACCTTTGCCAGAATCTTCGCTTTCACTTTCGTAAGGAAGATCTTTTTTACGTTTGTCTACGAATGCAGACGCTTCCCAACCTGGATCTTCGCTTTCTGCGGTGATGATTTTTTCGCGAGCGATAGAGTCGCGTACCCAGTAAACGAATTGTTTGTACTCACGGTTGGTAATTTCGGTTTCGTCCATCCAAAATGCATCAATTGAAACCACTTTTGATTGGGTTGAAGAGGCCCATGAAGCATCTTGATCGTTAGGACCCATGGTGAATGATCCTTGTTTAATAAACACCATTCCGTAGGGGTTAGGTTCTGACCATGCAGTACCTTCAACACCTACCAATTCACCGCTACCAGAGTTGCCACAACTCGCTAGCATCAAAGTCGCCAATAAAGGTAAAAGTAACTTTCTCATTGTTAATTTAAGGTTGTACTTATAAGTATCTTATGCTTTTATATTTATTTTTCTTAGCTAAATCAATATTGAAACTATACGAAAGCGAAACTTCGTGCGATCCAGCTGAGTTAATCAAACTTGATGTTGGTAAATCAAACGAGTAGGCGATGTTTAATCCATCTAGAACCCTGATTCCTGCCATAAAGACAACAGCTCCATCAATTCTATAACCTAAACCGCCCCAATATCGCTCTTTGTATTCTAAATTAGCGTTAGCAATACCACTCCAAGAAACAAAATCCGTGTTAATAGCAGCTGATACTTTCAACTTATATAACGGATTTGTAAAAGAAATATTGTATCCGCCTAAAATTATTAGGTTTCGACTTTTGTCGAATAGGTTTGTTTCGCTTGTGTTGCTTAGCCGATACTGTGGTGCTAAGATGTTTAGGAGCGAAATACCTGCAAACCATGTTTTGTTTTTAAACAAGACGCCAGCTCCAAGATCCATCTTAAAATCGTTCCCGTTGGCTTGTGCAATACTTGGATCATCTGGCGAGTGATATTCACTATCAACGGTATGTAAGCGCTCAGTGTCGTAACTTACGGTGGTAAAGTTAACGGATATACCCGCACTTAAATAACCATCCTTGATAGGAATCCGGTAAGCATAATCAAGATTCACATCTTGAAAGCGAAATAACCCCACCGTGTTGTCGTAAAAATTAATACCGGCACCGTGTTTGGTTTTCGCAATGTTGAAACCGATATCTGCTCCAACGTTATAAACAATAGGTGCTCCTTCAAATCCAGCGTATTGCGATCGGAAGCTGCCCCCCACGTTTATCATATCATTGTGTCCTACCGCTGCTGGGTTGCTAGGAATCAAGTTGTTCATGTATTGGCTAAACATGATGGCTTGCTGCGCTAGCGAGGGTGTTAAAACACCTACAAGAAAGACAAAACCAATAAGAATTTTTTTCATACTTAATGTTTGTATGGACCTTATCTGTTGTTTTTCTTGTTATTTTTTTAGCATAAGCTAGGGCGTTATTTTTGCAAATATAAGAAAAAATAACAAAAAAAAGAATAATTTAATATTCGTCTTCGTTAAAGAAGAAATCTTCCTTACTAGGATAATCTGGCCAAATATCTTCGATGGTTTCGTACACATCTCCCTCATCTTCAATTTCTTGCAAGTTTTCAATTACTTCAAGAGGGGCTCCTGAACGAACTGCATAGTCGATCAACTCGTCTTTAGTGGCAGGCCATGGGGCATCTTCTAATTTTGACGCTAACTCTAGTGTCCAATACATTGTTAGTTAGTTTATTACGTAAAACAAAAACGATATGCTCATAACAAGCGTTTGCAAAGATAAGAAAAAAATAGCGAGAAACAATATTGTGTCCTCTATTTTTCTGCATTCTGTTCATAAATTCTACCTAAAACAAAAAAATAGTCGGAAAGCCGGTTGATGTAAACGGCTGCTTTTTCTTGGTTGGTTAGTAGCTTAATTTGGTGAATATTTCGTTCAGCTCTTCGACAAATGCATCGGCAAATATTGCACAAAGCATTGCATGCAGTGCATCCGGGTAGTAAAAAAGATTGAATGGACGGTAGTTGTTCGTCTATTTGATCTATTTGTTGCTCAATTTGTTTTGTTTTTGCCTCGTTAAAGGGGTGGTTTTGGTCCCATTCGGGGTTATCGTTGGCAAAAAGGCTGTTGATTTGAACCAGTGTTTCTTGTATGTTGACAAGTGAGGTGTGATGATCGGCGCAAACCGAGTGTTTAAGTAGTCCAATAAAACTGCTTAACTCGTCCAGTGTGCCGTATATTTCTAAATGAATATCGGTTTTGGCCACACGTTTACCACCAATGAGTGATGTGGTTCCTTTATCGCCGGTTTTGGTATAGGGTTTCATGTCGATTAAAATTTAATCTTATAGTGTGCGGGTTTTAGCTCTGGATTAAAAAACAAAATGCCTACATGAAATAAATCAACGCTTACCCTCACTTGTGGATGTTGGCATATGATATCCCACGCTTCTTGCATGCCTTCTGACCAGTGAATATCGTCGAATACAAAAACACCGTTGGTACTTACTTTTTGCAGGCATTGCTGAAAATAGGAAAGGGTGGGCTCTTTTTGGTGATTGGCATCGAAAAAGACAAAGTCTACCGTAGAAAGTTGTTTTAGGGTGGCAGGCAAGGTTTCAGCTAAATCGCCAATGCAGAGTTGAATGTTTTGGGCATGGGCATTTTTAAAGTTAGTAGCCGCAATCTTGGCAGTTTCTGGGCAACCTTCAAAGGTGTAAACTTGTGCGTTTGTGTTGCCTTGCGATAAGTACAATGTGCTGGTTCCTAGGCAGGTGCCAAGGTCAAGAATGGTGCTTGGCTGGTAGGCTCTTACCATGCGAAACAGCAGTTGTGCTTCTTTAGCCGATTTGGCACTGCGCTTTACTATATCACAAATGGCGCGTTCTCTAGAAACGCCTGTTCCAAAATCGGTTACATGAATGGTTTCTTTGTCGTTGCGTAGATTTTGGCGTATTTGCTCAATGGTGTGGTAGGCATAATAAGGATGTTTTTCGTTTTTTATATCAGTAATAAACGAAAAGATAAAAGGGGAGTGCACACCGTCTCCTCTTTTGGTGTGCGATGAAAACCAGTGTTTTATGTATGCTTTTATTTGAAACCAACCTTGTTTCATGCCATCAAAGGACTGATGCGATCAATAAGTTCTTGGCAAAGTGCCGATTTTTTGACAATGTGTTCTTGTACTTCTTGTACAAATGGATTGTTTTCAAATTGACCACGTACATTGATAAAGTCGAGTTGCTTGGTGGCTTCGTCGCCGTCTACTCCAAAACCTGTTTTAGAGATAAGTGTAAACTCTTTCTTGGCATCCTCGTATAGTAGGTTGTCTAAATCTACGACACTTTTTTTCCAGGTTTGTGCCAAATCAATGATGTCTTGGATGGTAAATTCGGTGTATGGTTTGTTTAGGCGTTCTTCTATTTTTTGAAGTGCCCAGGTCCATTCGTATTGATAATAGTTGGCATGGATTTCTTGGAAACGTTGGTTGATGGCCTCGAGCGAACTTAAAATGCCGTTGTCAACATCGTTTAGCAGTCTATCTATTTCACTTTGTGGGGCAATCATACCCGATAAATCCACCCATGAGCCTGCGCCAATGGAACTATCTGGTTTTAGGCGGTTCCTTATTTCATCAATCGACTTAAATGGTGTGATTTCTAGGCGTTTAATGATAGAGTTGCCTAAAAATTTATTGATGGCCATTTGGTAGTATTTGATGCCATTATAAAGCGATGAATGTTTGATAATGGTACTGTGGTAGGTATAGGTTTCGGATGTTTCGCCCGATAATTCTTTTAAAGTTTCTAGGATATTGATACCTGCATACATCTTTTGAATGGTGTAGGGACTGAGCAGGTTAAAGTTAATTTGGTCTAGTTTTTCGGGGTCTTTGCGTTTGTCGCGTTTGGGCCATTTTTGGGCATCGCGGATGGTACCCACACTACGTAGGTTAACGCCAGGTACAATGTAGGTGTCATCGTCGTTCTCAATAAGGTAAGAGAAAGGCAGGTTAGAGGTGTCAGAGTGGTGATGGTGTCTACCCATAACCAACGAGAAAGCACCAATTTTTGCGGGCCATAGTATGTAGGAATCGCTGGTGGTTTTAGAACCTCTTTCTACCACACCTTGGTGAATGGGGCCTAATTTGTACATGTGGTTACTTTGGTTAGAACCACTACCTGCATTCAAGAACGAGAACATGCCAGCAATGAGCAGGCTTGATTTGTGGTGGGTTACCGTAAAAGGGCCACCAAAAATAGCACAAGCTTCTCCGTGGAAACCTTGGCAGTTGCTAAAGTAAACCGAATCGTAAATAGAGAAGTGTTTCCCTAGTTGTGTTCCTTGGCCAATAAAGCAATTTTCGATAAGGGTAGCTTCGGTTACTTGCGATCCCGATGAAAGGATAAAGTTTTTGGCCATTACACCATTGCCAATGTAGACAGGGTCGGCAATATTACTGTTAATGCTGCCGTTTTCTAACTCATTTACACTTTCTAATTGAGCATAACTACCAATGTGTACGTTCTTGATGTTGCCGCAACTAGCAATGCGAACTTGCTTGCCAATGTACCCGTATTCAGAACTGATTTTGTCTGTATAGTCTTGGATAATTTGATCGATGCGTTTGATGGTATCTGTACGGTGACGATACAAGGTCATAATATACGCCAATTGCGACGAAAGTTTGTTGCAAATAGCAATAGAGCGACCGCCTGTTTCGTTCAATACCGATACGCGTATGCCGTTGCCAAACGACGATTTGCCTGTGGTGGTAATACATTCTGTATCTTCGATATAGCAATCGTCTCCTATTTGGTAGTTGGCAATGTAGCGGTGAATGCGCGAAATGTACACATTGTTGCCTATGGAGCAGTTGTGAATGCTAGAGTGATAGATACCGCTGTGCCTAGGAATGCCGCCGTCTAGAATAAAGGTGCTTTCAAATGCGCCCATTCGTATCTTGCCTGTAAAATGTACATGTTTAACGTACTGAGGGGCAAACGACTGAGTTACTTCAATGTTGTCCCAATTATCGCAGGTACATTGTTGCTTTTGCAACTGACTGATTTCTTCTGAGGTAAGTTTCCTGTATGACATAAGCAGGGTATTATTCGGTTTCTTCGTCGTAGGTTTCGTATAGAAAATCGTTGTAGGGGAAACGTGCTGTATGGATTTCTTTAGCGCGGTCGTATAACAACTGTTTTAGTTCTTCTATGTTGATTTTTTCTTTAGCCGATATAAAGATACAATTTTCGCCCAATTTTGACATCCATGTTTGCTTTAATTCTTCTATCGATACATTTTGTGGGGTAGAAGGCATTAAATCCAATTCGTCTTTGGGTTGGAATTCGTAGGCGTCAATTTTGTTAAAGACAATAATGGTAGGTTTTTCGTTCTCTTCTATTTCGTGTAAGGTTCTTTCTACTACCTCCATTTGTTCTTCAAATTGAGGGTGCGAAATGTCTACTACGTGTACCCAAATATCCGCTTCGCGTACCTCGTCTAGGGTTGATTTAAACGATTCTACTAGGCCGTGAGGCAATTTTCGTATAAAACCTACTGTATCGGTTAATAAGAAAGGTAAGTTTTGAACCACTACCTTGCGTACGGTGGTATCAAGGGTAGCAAACAATTTGTTTTCGGCAAACACATCCGATTTGCTAATCAAGTTCATAAGGGTAGATTTGCCTACGTTGGTATAACCCACCAAGGCAATACGTACCAGTTTGCCTCTGTTTTTTCGTTGTACGGTTTTTTGTTTGTCGATACTTGCCAAATCTTCTTTTAGCAACGAAATGCGACGTAAAATAATACGACGGTCAGTTTCTATCTGTGTTTCACCAGGACCACGCATGCCAATACCCCCTCTTTGACGCTCCAAGTGCGTCCACATACGAGTAAGGCGAGGTAAAAGGTATTGCAATTGAGCCAATTCTACTTGGGTTTTTGCGTGAGCGGTTTGTGCGCGTTTGGCAAAAATATCCAAGATAAGACTTGTTCTATCTAATACCTTAACTTGTAGTTCGTTTTCGATATTGCGTAGTTGGGATGGTGATAACTCGTCGTCAAAAATAGCCAAATTGATATCGTTGTTAGCAACGTATTCTTTTATCTCTTCTAGTTTACCTGTTCCAACAAAAGTTCTAGAATTGGCATAATCCAAGCGTTGAAAGAATTTCTTAACCACCACAGCGCCCGCTGTGTCGGCCAAAAATTCCAACTCGTTGATGTATTCAATTGCCTTTCGTTCGTTTTGTTGGGGAGTAATTAACCCTACTAGAATGGCTCTTTCTAATGATATTTCTGTAGTTTGTTGGTCCATAGAATAAAAAAGCCTTCCGCAGAAGGCTTTTAGTGTTAAATCGTTTTGTTATTGAAGTCTAAAACGTACGGGTATGGAAAATCTACAACGTACTGTTTTACCGCCTTGTCTACCTGGAGTCCATTTTGGCATTGACTTGATAACGCGAATTGCTTCTGCTTCCAAACTTGGGTCAGGCCCTCTTGCTACGATGTCTACGATACTACCGTCGGTATTTACAACGAATTGGCAGTTAACGCGACCTTGAATGCCATTTTCTTGTGCAAGAAGTGGGTAGCGAATGTTACGTGCCAAGAAACGATTCATCTCCTCAAGACCGCCAGGGAATTCAGGCATTTTCTCTACTATAACGTGAATTATTTGCTCTTCGTCTTCTTCTGGAGGTGGAGGAGGAGCTTGGATTTCAATAGCAGTATCTACGTCGTCTTCAGAATTAAAATCAATCTCTTCTACTTCGGCGTCATTG
>JAEIGA010012959.1_pt1 | contig 12684 bp, 8 predicted proteins | sample 9270691 | NCBI WGS metagenome assembly JAEIGA01 (sample SAMN17057246, study PRJNA624740) | gut metagenome | biome: biome; isolation source: fecal sample | host: Bos grunniens | place: China: Xizang | collected 2019 | reverse complement strand
GCAAGTTTATCTAAATATTCTTCTTTAACAGCTAATTGATGGGTAACGTCTGCGCCTAAAACCAAAAGGTTGTTTACGTTATCAAACATCACTTTTGCCGAAATAGGGTCGCAAAAAACGTTCCAATCAGCGTATTGTTTATAAAATGCGCCTGCCATAGCAACGACACGGTTTATACCGTTTAACGCCGTTTTGTCCTTTTTTATTACCTTTGCTATATTTGTAAAAGGTCCTAAAGCGATAACGGTCAAATCTTTGCCGTATTTTTTGCAAGCGTCGATTATAAAATCAACGGCGTCTTCAGGGGTTTCGTTAGCGTTAAAATCGGTGATGAAAGAGTGTGGTAATTCATCTTTTAAAAAGGGGTCTGGTGAAGAAAAACCATCTTCCGTCTTACCGTAACCGGCAATAATAGGTATATCCGTCTTGCCGTATGCTTTTAGTAGGTTATAAACGTTTTTAGCACGTAGACGGGTGTCGTTAAACACAGTTGTTATACCGATAATTTCGAACTTATCCGGCATAGAAAGTGCCAAACCAATCGCCAAAGTATCGTCGATATCGTCGCCAATATCAGTATCAATAATAACTTTAATTTTATCCATAATTACCCCGTTACATTACCCCGTTGCTAGGCCAAGTCCTGTTATTTTTAAACCAGTCGGTTTCTTTTAAGATAGTGTTATTGTTAGAACAAATTACTTCTACCCCAGAGTTTGATGAAACGATAACGATATTACCGTTAAAACTTTGGTAGGTTTTATTTTCGTCATCTAAAACCAAAGACGTAACGTAAATTTGTTTTGTATAGACAGCCACCCTATTGATAAACTCTTGCGTAGGGAATTGATTAGCGTTTGTATCGGTGTATTCAGACGTGCCTGCGCAACAACAAACGGTAACTACTTTTGGCTTGATTTCTGCAAGTAATTCGTTATGTGAAGAAGTTTTAGAACCGTGGTGACCATCCTTATAAACTTCTACTTCAGGAAGTTCGTTTAACTCTACTAAACTTTTTTCACCTTTTTCTTCTAAATCACCCGTAAATAAAAAGTGTTTTGTATTGTTTTGTGAAAATAACGTACATACGGAATAATCGTTTTCGCCTTCACTTTGTTTTTGGTGATAATACTTTTGGTCTAAAATGGTCATTGTAACTGAATTTGAAAGTTCAAAAACGTTATCCCCACTATCCACAACTTGTTTAGCCGTTAAATGCGTTGCGCCAGCGTCGACTGCCTCTGCACGTTCTGCCAAATAGTTTTTATACATAGCGCCAGAACTTTGGTTTGTTTGTGCGAAATCGATAATAGTGCCTATTTGATAGCGATTGAATAAACTACCACTTTCACCCGTAAAGGTAAAGCAAGCGTAATGGTCCCTATGTGCGTGTGTTACAACGACGTATTCTAAAATACCGTCGGTACAAACAGTATCTATGTAACTTTGCATATGATTTACGTTCTTTTCGTATACACTTGTTGCTCCAGATGCGCCTGCGTCGATTAAAACTTCTACGTTGCCAACTTTAACAATAGTGCAATCACCCGTGTAATAACTGTCAAGTTCTGGATGGTGAATTTCTAAATCGCCTGAAACGTAATGGTCGCTATGTTTTTCTACGTTTGTTTTATCAATATTAGTATATAGATAAAAACCACAAACAAAACCGATAACGCTTGCTAATATTGATGCTACGACAGTAAGGAACGGGTTGGATTTTTTTACATTTTTAGCCATTGTTTACCCCCTCCCCAACGATAATACGTCTAACTTGCTGATAGTCTTTATATTTATCAAAAGCAAACTTTTCTAAAATATTAGACGGTTCGTCAGTAATCTTTAAGTAATAAACGACAACGTATTCATTATTAACTGAAGTGTCGATATTATCTACCTTATCGCCATCAGCATTGAAAGTATCTATAACCAAATATTTTGATAAATCCACCCCGTATGCAGTAACGATAGCGCCGTCTTCAGCATAAGTACCACCTAAAGATATGGTTATGTTTTTATCTTCGTTATTGAGTGTAAACCCGTCTTTTGACGTAATAAACCACCCCATTAGCATACCTATACCCAAAAAGACAACTAAAAAGACAAGGGCAATCACTACTGATAACGGATTTTTTTTGATGGTCTTTTTTGCTTTCTTTTTAGCAGTTCTCGTCAAATAATTTGATGCCATAATCCCTCCTTTACAATATAAAACTTATTTTTATAATATGATAAATCGATTTAAATAAAACCACCGTTTTAACACGGTGGTTTATTGTTTAACCTAAACTCAAACGTTTTTGTAAACGCTTAACGGCGTCTTCAAGACTTTCCTGTGGTTTTTGTGGTCTGTTGTTACCGTTTTTATTTTTATTAAAGTTTTTGTTGTTATTATTTGCCCCGTTGTTAGGCTTGCCACCTTTTTGGAAGTTTCTATTTTCTTGTTTTGGTGGACGTTCTTCCTTTTTCTTTTTGCCGTAAGGAGCGTCGGACGTCTTCATAGTTAAAGAGATTTTGTTTTTAACTAAATCGATATCTAAAACCTTAACACGAACTTTATCGTTTACGGCTAAAACTTCGGACGGGTGCTTAATATAACCGTCTGCAATTTGTGAAATATGAACTAAACCGTCTTGGTGAACGCCAATATCAACGAACACGCCAAAGTCGATAACGTTTCTTACAACGCCGTCAAGTTCCATACCAGGTTTTAAGTCGGAAATTGAAAGCAAATCGCCACGGAGAACTGGTGCTGGTAAACTATCACGGATATCCCTACCAGGTTTTAAAAGTTCTTGCACGATATCATCAAGCGTTGGCACGCCAATGCCGATAGCGTCTGCGACTTTTTCTTTGCCTTCTAATAAAATTTTGTTTGGTAATAACGCTAAGTTAGAATTTTTTACGTCGTCTGCAGTAAAGCCAAAGTATTTTAAAAGTTTATCTGTTGCTTCGTATGCCTCTGGGTGAACAGCCGTGTTATCGAGAACGTTTTCACCATCGGTAATACGTAAAAAGCCTGCGCATTGTTCAAACGCTTTAGGACCTAATTTGCTAACCTTTAAAAGTTCCTTTCTTGATTCAAACTTTTTGGTTTCTCTATACTTAACGATATTTTTAGCGATACCAGCATTTAAGCCTGCAACGTATGAAAGTAAACTTGGGCTTGCAGTATTTAAGTCAACGCCTACGCTGTTTACACAGTCTTCTACAACGCCTTCTAATACTTCAGAAAGCCTGTTTTGTGGCATATCGTGTTGATATTGACCAACACCGATAGACTTAACGTCGATTTTGATAAGTTCTGCAAGTGGGTCTTGTAAACGTCTTGCAATAGATACTGCCGAACGTAACGTAAGGTCGAATTCAGGGAATTCTTCTGCAGCGAGTTTTGATGCAGAATATACCGACGCGCCTGCCTCGTTAACGACTGCATACATAACCTTTTTGCTTGCTTTTGGTAAAGCGCCTGCAACGAAAATTTCCGTTTCCTTACTAGCAGTACCGTTACCGATAGAAATAACGTCTACGTTATACTTTTTGATGAGCGCTAAAACGACTTGTTCAGACTCTTCAATCTTCTTTTGTGACATTGTTGGGTAAATAACCGACGTTGCCAAAACGTTACCAGCCTCGTCGATAACGGCAACTTTACAACCAGTCCTAAAACCAGGGTCGATACCTAAAATGGTCTTACCTTTAAGTGGTGGTTGCATAAGTAATGGTTTAAGGTTAACTTCAAACATTTTGATTGCTTGCTCGTTAGCCTTGTCGGTTAAGTTACTTCTAACTTCCCTTTCGATTGATGGGAAAATAAGCCTGTCGTAACTGTCGGCGATAACTTCCGTCATAACAGATTGATATACGCCTTGTTTAAGATAAGATGCTTTAATATCCGTATAAGCAAGTTCAGGATTCATCACAAGTGTAACTTTTAAGCAATCTTCCTTTTCACCACGGTTGATAGCAAGTATCCTGTGGCTTGGGATAGAAGAAACTTTTTCGCTATACTCTTTATACATATCGTACGTTTTAGCGTTTTCTTGTTCTTCGTCAAGTTTGGTTGAAATAACTGCCTCTTTAAATAAAAGTTCTCTTAAAACTTTCCTTAAATTAGCGTCGTCAGAAATACGCTCTGCAACGATATCTTTAGCGCCTTGAACGGCATCTTCAGCCGTGGCAACCCTTTTATCTTTGTCTTCTTCATCATTGACGTATGCTTTAGCAAGTTCTAATAAATCACCTTGCTCGCTATCGCCCATAATGATATCTGCTAAAGGCTCTAAACCCTTTGCAATAGCAATTGATGCACGAGTCTTTTTCTTTTGTTTATATGGACGGTAAATATCTTCTACTTCCGTCATAGTTTTTGCGTTTTCTAAAGCGATAGCAAGTTCATCAGTCCACTTACCTTGTTCTGTAATAGATGATTGAACTTCCGTCTTACGTTTATCAAGGTTTTGTAAATATTTGTACCTATCGGCAAATTCCCTTAACACTTGGTCATCACAAGCGCCGTGCATTTCTTTACGGTATCTGGCAATAAAAGGTATTGTGTTGCCCTCGTCTAAAAGTGTGATAACGTTTTGGGAATACTCAAGTTTAATCTCGAATTCTTCCGACAGAATTTTTGCAAAATCCATAGTTACTAATCTCCAATTAAAGTAATAAATTTAGTCTATAATATTTTACCATATTTATATAAAAAGGTCAATAGTGTTTACAATTTTTACCTTACTAATTTTTATAAATTTTTTACTAAAACAAAAATATCTTTTTACATAGTAAAAAGGCTTTGCAAAACGCAAAGCCTTTTTGGGTTTATTTACTTTTTTATTGTCGTATAACTAATACGTCAAAATTATCTAAATTAAAGCGTTAAAAAACTTCAACAATCTTTTCGTAACACTTGTTAGAAGAAAACACTAAATAAGCGTAAGTGTTTTCGCCATAGCGCATAGCACCTGGGTTAATAAACTTTATACCGTCGATAACGTCAACTTTAGCCAAGTGCGTATGACCGTATAAAACGACGTCTACGCCAAGTTCTTTTGCCTTATAATATAATTTTAGCAAGCCTTGTTTTACGCCGTAATCGTGACCGTGTGTATAAAAAATTTTTACCCCGTCTATCTCTGTTACCCCGTCGCCAGAACGTAAATCGCAATTACCAGGGACGGAAAAACATTTTTCGGGATATTTATTTTTGATTTCTATAAAATCGCCACTATAATCGCCCAAATGGAAGATATAATTAGTTTCACGCAAGATTTCGTCAAGTTTTTTTAGCGCCCTAATATTGCCGTGCGTGTCTGAAAAAACGATAGCCGTCTTCATAAAATACTACCTTTACCTATTTTAAAAACTCTTTCATTTTAGCGATAGCACGATACCTGTGTGAAACGGCGTTTTTTTCTTCAGGAGTGGCTAAACCAAAACATTTATTGATTTCCGTACTATAAAACAAAACGTCGTAGCCAAAACCGTTTTCGCCAGCGACTTCGTACATAATTTTGCCAAAGGTTTTGCCTTCTGTACCGATTACCGTGCCGTCGGGCTTAACCATACAAAGCGCGCAAGTAAAGTTTGCCGTACGCTTGTCGTCAGGTACGTTTAATAAGACTTGCAAAAGTTTTTCGTTATTTTTTTTGTCGCCCTCGCCAGAATATCTTGCAGAATATATACCAGGCGCACCGTCTAAATAATCTACGCAAATACCACTATCGTCGGCAATAACGATTTCACCCGTTAAGTCGCTAATGGTTTTTGCTTTTATATAAGCGTTTTCGAAAAAAGTTTTGCCCGTTTCGTCAGGCTCGGTCGTTATACCTAAATCGCCGTAAGCAACGACGTCGTAATCAGGGAAAAGCGCCTTGAACTCACGAATTTTGCCTTTATTGTTTGATGCCAAAACAAGCCTTTTTTTATCCATTATTTACCTGCCTTTTTACCTTTTGTAAAGGTAATACCTGCATTTTTTAAACTTTCGCTTAAAGCGATAAACTGCTCTGCCGATAAAGTTTCACCACGGGCGAGTTTATCTATATCTAAATCAGACAAAATACCCTCGGCAACGTCCCTAGTAAGTTTAAACGTTTGCATAAGGTTGTTACATAACGTTTTACGTCTATTACCGAAAGCGCATTTTAAGACTTCCCTATAAGCGACCTTATCGGCGTTTTTAAATTTATTTCTATCAATATCTATTACAACAACGGCTGAATCAACGTTTGGCGCTGGGGTGAACATCTCCCTACCGATAATTTTGACGGTTTTTGCATAACCAACCAAATTTATTGCGGCAGTAACCGAGCCGTAGTCCGACGTGTTAGGCTTTGCCGAAAACCTTTCGGCAACTTCTTTTTGTACGGTTAAAACAAGTTTTTTTACGTACTTTGCCTCTTCTAAAAATCTCATTAAAATAGGTGTTGTAATATAATACGGCAAGTTTGCAACGACGGTATAGCCTTTTTCTAACCCTTTTTCGATTTCGGGCATAGTAACCTTCATTACATCTTTAAAAACTATATTTACGTTGTCAAAGTCTTCTAAAGAATCAGCCAAAATTTCCTTTAAGTTAAGGTCGATTTCGTACCCCGTTACGCTACCAGCCCTTTTTGCGATAGCACGTGTAAGCGTACCTGCACCACAGCCGATTTCTATAACTTTGTCGCCCTTACCCACCTCTGCCTTTGCCACGATATCGTCAAGCAAATCTTCGTCGGTTAAAAAGTTTTGACCAAAAGCCTTTTTAAAATAAAAGCCGTATTTAGATAATAATTGTTTTAATTCCATAAAAATTTATCCGTTTATACTAATTTTTAGCCTTTTAGTTTAGGCATAACAGTAATTGCATTTTGCATAATTGTAGCAGAAGTTTCTTCCACCGAAACACCTTTTATTTGCGCTATCTTTTCGGTAACGAATTTTACGTTTTTAGGCTCGTTTACCGTGCCACGTAACGGTACTGGCGCTAAATACGGGCTGTCGGTTTCGGATAAAATCCTATCCATCGGCAAATATGCGCAAACGTCTGGCAACGCACGTGCGTTTTTAAATGTAAGCGTGCCTGAAAAAGATATATAAAAACCTAAATCAAGCAAGATTTTTGCAGTTTCTACCGAGCCGGAATAACAATGCATTATTGCCCCTTTAGTTATTTTATCTTTTTTAGAAAGCAACACGTCTACAATATCTTTTGTGCAATCTCTAGAGTGTACTTGAAATGGCAAACCCACTTGATTTGCTAAATCAATTTGCCTAATAAAGGCATCTATTTGGGTGTTTTTATCAAACCCCTCGTAATGATAATCTAAACCGATTTCGCCTATTGCAACGCACTTTTTATCAAACGATAAATTTTTGATATCTAGTAAAACTTTATCGTTTACTTCTTCTGCTGAATCGGGATGTATACCTGCAGTAAAGTAAACTTCTTTATGGTTTAACGAAAAATCCCTGCAACTAAACGAAGACGCCGTGTTAAAAGCGACGTCTATCATTTTTATAATATTATCTTGTTTTGCTCTTTTTAAAACGTCTTGGTTATCAACGCGTTCAAAAAGATGACAATGCGTATCTATAAACATATTAGAAAATATTGCTACCGTCTTCGATATCGACTTCTGGCGTGCAGAAACAAATCTTGCCTTCGTCGTTTTCAGCACAGATAATCATTGCTTGGCTTTCGATACCACAGAGTTTTGCAGGCTTTAAGTTTGTAACAAGCACTAACTTTTTGCCAATCATATACTCTGGTTGATAGGTTTTTGCAATACCAGAAACAACCGTGCGTAATTCATCACCGATTTTTACGGTAAGTTTTAATAATTTATTTGACTTAGGAACTTTTTCACACTCGGTTACAAGACCAATCTTTAACTCTACCTTTGCAAAGTCGTCAAACTCGATTTGTGGTTTGCTTTCCTTTTTAGTTTCAGGAACAGGGTTTTTGCTTGCTAATTCTTTAGACGCTTCTTTTGCCCTTTCAGCAATCATAGCGTTTACCTTTTCCATAACAACTTTTGCATCAATACGTGCAAATAAAATTTCAGGCTTGTCGGTAACCTTTTCGCCATCTGGATATAAACCAAACTTAGATAAATCTTCGTAAGAACGGAGTTTTGTATTAAGCATATCAACGGTTTTTTGCGCTGTGCTTGGCATAAACGGTTCTAAAAGTGATGCACCGATAACGATTACCTCGGTTAAGTTATATAAAACTGTTGCCAAACGGTCGGCTTTAGACTCGTCTTTAGCAAGTACCCAAGGCGCAGTTTCGTCTACGTATTTATTTGCACGACGGAAGATAGACATAACTTCGCTAATGGCGTCGGCAATCTTAAATTCATCCATCTTTTTAACGATTTTAGCGTAAGCAGAGGTAACCACTTGCTTTAAGTCGTCGTCAACAGGTTCGGTTACGTTTTTGTTATATACGTAGCCACCAAAATATTTATTTGACATAGCAATCGTACGTGATACAAGGTTACCAAATACGTTTGCTAAATCGCTATTAACCTTTTCGATAATAGCCTCCCAAGAGATAAGACCGTCGTTATCTTGTGGCATTTCGCTTAAAACGTAGTATCTTGTAGCGTCCGTGCCAAAATAGTTAACTAAATCGTCAGCATAGATAACGTTGCCCTTTGACTTACTCATCTTGCCACCGTCTTGCAATAACCAACCGTGACCGTAAACTTGTTTAGGGAGTGGTAAATCGAGCGCCATTAAAAAGATAGGCCAGTAAATCGTGTGGAACCTTACGATATCCTTACCGATAACGTGTACGTCTGCAGGCCAATTTTTATTGAAAAGTTCACTATTATTGCCGTCGGCGTCGTAACCTATACCCGTGATATAGTTTGATAAAGCGTCAAGCCAAACGTAAACAACGTGTTTTTCGTCGAAATCTACAGGGATACCCCACTTAAACGAACTTCTTGAAACGCAAAGGTCTTGTAAACCAGGCTTTAAAAAGTTGTTAAGCATTTCGTTCTTTCTAGAAACGGGAACGATAAAATCAGGGTGGTCTTCGTAATATTTGATAAGACGGTCGGCATACTTGCTCATTTTAAAGAAGTACGCTTCTTCTTGCGCTTTGACAACAGGTCTGCCACAATCAGGGCATTTGCCGTCTACAAGTTGGCTATCCGTCCAAAAACTTTCACAAGGGGTGCAATAATGCCCCTCGTAAGCGCCTTTATAAATATCACCTTGCTCATAAAGTTTTTTGAAGATTTTTTGGATTTGCTTTTCGTGATATTTGTCGGTCGTCCTCATAAACTTATCGTAAGAAACGTCAACCATATCCCAAAGATTTTTAATACCCAAAGCAACCTCGTCAACAAACTCTTGTGGGGTTTTACCTGCTACAGATGCTTTTTCTTCAATTTTTTGACCGTGTTCGTCCGTACCCGTTTGGAAGAATACGTCGTAGCCATCTCTACGTTTAAACCTTGCAATACTATCGGTTAAAATAGCCTCGTAAGTGTTGCCGATATGTGGCTTGCCTGAAGTATAAGCAATAGCAGTTGTGATATAATATTTACCTTTCATAAAAACGCTCCTTGTAAAGCACCGTTAGATGCCTATTTACAAATGTATATTACTTATTTTAATATATTTATTAAAAAAAGTAAATCATAAATTGCAAATTTAACACATAAAGTTTAATATGAACTTTATTTTTACCTTAATATTTGGGCTTTCGATAACTTTATTATCACAAAACTTGCTGGTAGAGAAGTTGAAATTGACGCTCGTGCATCTTATGGTAGTGGCACACTCGATACAAGAATTGCTTTCAACGATATCGATTACGTTTACGGTGACTATGTAGAAATTACTTTTGTTGTTCCTACTGGCTACACATTCGCTACTTCTGTAGTTGCTACTTCAGTTCCAGGCGCTGAAGACCCTACAATGTTAAACGCTAACGTTGCTTACGCTAACGGTAAAGTAGTTATCTCTTTCTATGCAGACAACATCTATTCTGGCGAATATACGGTTGCTGTATTATTAGTTGAAGCTGGTGATTTCGACACATCTATTACTACTCCACAAGTTGTTGAAACTTCTATCCCTGTAGCTGTTATCTTTGGTAACGAATTTACAGGTATGGATTATGCTAAAGACGGCTCTATCGTAACAGTTTACGATATTTACGGCAACTACGTTGGTGAATTCGAAGTAGAAGACGGTTATATCACTATCAACACTGCATTAATCGTAAACGTTGATAGCGAAGGCGAAATTCAAGCTATGCCTTTCATTGCATACTTAAATGGTGAAGAAGGAATGATAGCAGTTAACAGTAGCTTTGACCCATCTGTTGGTAAAAACGTATTCTATGGTCAAACTTTCATCTACGACAACGTTAAGTATAACTTTGTTGATTTAGGTCAAGATTACGACAACTATGATTACACTGTAACAGAACAAGGTGTTTATATTGAATCTATCGGTGGCAAGGGTGGTATCTTCTACTTTGACGACACAGCAAGAACTGATTCAATCAAACTCTACGACTACACAGTTTACTATCAAGGTGGTACACAATGTTACGGCGGTATCACAATCGGTGGTGTATTCTTCAACGCTGGTGTATGGGGTAACACAAATATCGCTATTAAGCCTTTAAATAAAGAAGCTTCTAATGGCAACATCCGTGTTGACCAAACTGTTGAAATCGACGGCGTTAAATACGCTTTCGTAAGATGTCAAGCTCTTGTAGAAGGCAACAACGTTGCTTACTACTACTACAATACAAACGGTCAACGTGTCTTTGTTGGTAACTTCACAATGAGTAACCCTGACGCGTTAACTATTGTACAACACGACGACTTCCAAGGTAAGATTAAGTACAACGTAGCTATCTACGAAGGTCAAGATGCTCTTGATTTATTAACTTACACAGCAGAAGTAGGCGATACATCACTTTCTGACCTTGAACTTAACAAGACAGAATTAGGTATCGGCGATAAGTTAGTTGGTACAATCACTCCATATCCATCAAAAGCTGGTATGTACGTAGTTGTTGGCGTTAGAGCTAACTTCTATAACACAGTTTACTATGCTAATGGTAGTTATGAAGAATTATTATATTCAGACTACGTTGACTTCGTAATCAACCCAGAAACTGGCGTTGCAACGTTCGAGTTCTCTGTAAGCGACCTCTTAACATTTACTAAAGTAGTATTTGATATTCAAGTTACTAAAGTAGATGACCCTACACAAGTTACTGCTAACGTTATCGTTAACAAAAACGGTGAAGAAGTTGCTCTTGCAGACGGCAAGACAGCTACGTTAAAGAACCTCGACGCTGCAATTCAAGGTATTACACTCGTTTACAATGCAGTTGCTGTTGATGGCGCATTAGTATTTGAAAACGTTCTCCCAGGCGAATACTTATTAACTGTTGAAGGTACTTATGGTACTTCTACGTTAATCGTTGAACCTGATGACGACAACAAGTACGAAATCAACATCAAACTTGACTACGCTGTATTTGTATTAGACAACTACAACAACGTAGCATTAAAGACACAATCTTTAACTGGCGACGCTATCACTCTTGAACGTGCTGACGCTACAAACAACAAAGCTATTAAGTTAGCATTCAACCCAGAAATTGGTGACGTTGTATACTTACGCTTTACTGTAACTGATGCAGTATTTGCTAACTATACAGAACGTGCTTTAACACAAATCAATACTGATGGTATCAAAGGCGCATCTTACGGTACACGTTGGACACCTTCTGGCCACGGCGAAAACATTGGTGATAAAGCTAAAAACGAATTCCAATATCGTTCTAACAACACTTGGTGGAAAGCTTTAATTAAAGAAGTTAACGAAACCGGTAACGTTCTTTCTACTAACACCATTACACTTGCTCTTGCAATTGACAATGGCACAGCTACTTTCTACAAAGTAAACGACAATAACGAACACGTTGTAGTTATCAGAGATAACGGTGCAGAATGGATTCACTCTGACGCTTATAGCAAGATGACTGGTATTACAATCGCTGGTTATGCAGTTAACTTAACTGATATTGCTTACGCTACGTCATTAGATAACTTAGTTGTTATCGAAACTGAACAAACCGAAGCTAACAAAGCTAAAAACGGTGGTTACGTTGATATCGATTACACAGGTAAGTTATACGGCGACGTTGCTATCACTGTTGTTCCAGAAGACGGCTACGTATTCGAAACTTTAACTGTTAACGGTAAAGACTACACAGCAGACGTTAAAAACGGCGTATGCACAATTTCTAAGTTCAACTACATCAATGGTGAAGTTGTTGCTACTTTCGCACCTGCAGACGGCTACGTTAACGTTGTTGTCGACGCTAATATGTCAATGCCTGGTATCGAAGGTTCAGTAGACTTCGTTCCTGGTGAATGGTTCACTTTAACTGGTGCTAACGGCATTGGTTACACTTACGAAGTATCAGAAGATGGTACGTTAAACGTATTACTCGCTGTTGGCGAATATACAATCTCTAGCAAATACTTCTACCCAGTTACTATCGCTGTAACTGAATTAGAAGACGGTGCTGAATACTTAGACGTTGCATTTACAGCAGTTAAGAAACTTACTTTAAATGCTCCTGACGCTAACTTCACTAACTTCGGTTATGATGAAAACGGTTACTACTATACAACAAATAGTACT
>JAEIGA010012958.1_pt1 | contig 12684 bp, 13 predicted proteins | sample 9270691 | NCBI WGS metagenome assembly JAEIGA01 (sample SAMN17057246, study PRJNA624740) | gut metagenome | biome: biome; isolation source: fecal sample | host: Bos grunniens | place: China: Xizang | collected 2019 | reverse complement strand
CTCCTTGCCATCTACCCACAACAAACCATTATTGTGCAAGAACAATCGTGGATGCTGCTGCCTACGGATAAACAACATGATATCTATAATCAACTGGCCATACAAACGCGTTACCTCTTCCAACGAAGTATAGGCAGCATATTCTTGAAGCGCATGGATAAACCACAACAACACATCGGGTTCATCCATTCCTACCAACCTACACTCTTTTCCCTCCATGAAATTTCGTACTTCCTCAACTGCCGTATTATTAACAATCGCATCCCAATACTCTGGACGACCAATACCCATCGTACAACCAGGCATCGCCAAAAACTCCTCGCGAGCAGATGCCTTAAACCAAGGATAACCGGCTAGTAAATAACACTTGTCACCCTCGCGTTTATAGAACTGTGATGCTGCATTCTTCAAACTACCAAACATCGTGTCACGAGCCGAACGACGCTTCAGTTCTTTCTCCCATAACGCCTTTAAGGTCTTTGGATTCACCTCGCTAATACCAGCTGCAAAAATCACGCTCTCACCCTTCTTCATTGGCATCTCAAACCATCCTGGCACCAACTGATCCTCCTTGTACGAAAAACCACGCTCTTGCTCCTTCAAGTACTCTATTCCTTTATACCAAGCAGGCGCGTGCGTATATTCCGACTTCTTCGAACATTGCATGTACAACTCCGGGAACTGCTCATACATCCTTGCCACACGACCATTCTCCACCTCACGCATATCCGAGTTCGCCATGCTATTCTCATGCGTTAATTCATTAGTGTTACGATATGCCAAAAATGGTTTTAAACGTAGCGTCGTAGGCGAATGAGCCTCCACCAATGTATAACGAATCAACACACGAGGCTCAAAACTAACCAACATTCTCTCTTTGGTAAGAATCACGCCTCCCACACGATAAGTAGTCTTGCTAATTACTTCGCAATCAAACTCACGAATGTACTTGTGTCCATTAGGCATGTATAGGTTTTCATCGTATTGATGAATTCCCAAGTTAAACTCAGCTCCGTGTTGAATTACGGTTTCGTCTAAACTTCCTAAAAGCACATAATTGCCTTCGGGAAGCGGTGCACCCAAAGGCAACACCAATTGGCCATGATACTTACGTGTATTACAATCTACCAATGTAGTAGAGTTATAAGCACCCGCACGATTGGTGCGAATCATCTCCTTACTCAAACTACGCTCTAAATTGATTAACAACGTCTTGTCAAAATTTAAGTAACTCATATTAACGCTAATTCTTTATATAATTTCTTAATACAAAATTAACTAAACTTGCCTCCAAATTGCATCTCCGCATCTGCATAAAACTGACGTATCTGCTGCTCATCCTTACGCTTACATATCAGCAACACGCCATTCGCCTCTGCCACAATGCAATCTTCTAAACCTTGAATTACAGCTAAATGCCCAGCAGGCAGTGTCACTATATTTCCACGACTATCATAGAAGGTAGCATCAGAATGAAGCGTAACATTCTCCGACTCATCCTTCTCACTCAACTCATACAAAGAGCCCCATGTACCCAAATCACTCCAGCCAAAATCGCTTGGCATTACATACACATTCTGCGCCTTTTCCATCAAACCATAATCGATTGATATACTTGGACAAGTGGGAAACATCTCTTGAATAAACGCGTCTTCATCGATTGTACCCATCTTATCTGCACCCTGCATAAACTTACGTGACAATTCTGGCATATGCTCTTGCAAAGCCGCTTCTATCGTGCGCAGATTCCATATAAAAATACCTGAATTCCACAAGAAATCCCCGCTTTCAACGAATTTCTCTGCCAAATCCAGATTAGGCTTCTCTGTAAAGGCCTTTACTTTACACATTGCCTCTCCGCTCACCTCATCACCCATCTGAATATAACCATATCCCGTTTCAGGGCGAGTTGGTTTCATTCCCAAAGTTACGAGCGCATCATTTTTCTCGATAAAACTGAAACATTTTGCAATTACATCCCTAAACACATCCTCTTGCAATATCAAGTGATCACTCGCTGCCACAACAATATTCGCATGCGAACCTTTCGACATACTTTTAATCCGTGCCACCGCGTATGCAATACACGGAGCCGTATTCCTACGAGCAGGCTCACACAGCACTTGATTTGAACGCAAATCAGGTATCTGCTCCAACACCTGCTCGCGATAAGCCACATTAGTAACTATCAAGATATTTTCAATTGGTACAACCGGACGAAATCTATCAATCGTCATCTGCAGCAGACTACGTCCGGTGCCAAAAAAATCTAGAAATTGTTTCGGTTTTTCATTGCGACTAAATGGCCAAAAACGGCTACCGACACCACCAGCCATAATCACACAATAATTGTTTTCTTTCATGATATACTTTTTATTCTTACTTTTCGCATTCAACAGCCTGCAAAGATACAACATTTTTTTTAATCCTGCAACTCTTTATTCTTTTATTTTCCTTAACATGTTGTAAAACATTTATTCACCTTACCCACGCGCCTACTAGACATCCATTTCAACCTACATAACACTACACCATACTATACTCAACTACACTATATTATAATTAGTGATTAGTTAGTTATTACTTAGTGATTAGTTAGTTATTACTTAGTAATTAATATTATTCTACGGAAGTTTTTACTTTTCATTTTTTACTTTTTACTTTTTTTCTTGCGCATTTGCAAAAAAAATACTACCTTTGCGTGCCGATATATGCGACATATGAAGATTCTCAAAATAATATTTTTCATTTTGGCAATAATATTTTTACCTTCTTGCCAACGCCATACTGTTCCAAAACCAGTAGGGTACTTCCGAATTGCTATTCCTGACACAACATACTCCAACACGACACTCGATGGCTATCCTTATGCATTCCGCGTATCAAATAATGCCTATATCGAAGATCAACCACACGAAGGGGAATCATTCTGGATTAACATTCAATACCCTATGCTCAACGCCACCATTCACTGCAGTTACAAACCAATCCAAAACAACTTCCGCACCCTTTCCCACGACGCACAAGAGTTTCTCTATAAACATACCACAATAGCATCTGCTATCCCCGTGCAAGAATTTGCAAACCCTGATAATCAAGTTTGGGGACTTTTTTGCGAACTACATGGCAATACCGCTACTCCTATGCAGTTTGTTCTCACAGATTCCACCAAACATTTTTTTCGGGGATCAGTATATTGTAATTGTATTCCCAACCAGGATTCCCTCGCACCTATCTACGATTATCTAAAACAGGATGTTCGCATAATTATGGAATCTCTAGAATGGAGATAGAATCGTACAATATGAATATTTTATCCAACATAATCAATAGCAAGCACCAACAACAACCCTTGTTGGTAATACTTGTTGACCCTAACAAACCCGAAGCCTATACCAAACTATTGCCATATCTCCACGAGGTAAAAATCATCTTCGTTGGAGGTAGCACTGGAGATTCGATCGAACCTTGCATCGCTGCTTTACGACAGCATACAACCGCAACACTTATTCTATTCCCTGGCAATATAGAGCAATTCTCTCCCAATGCAGATGCATTATTATTCCTTTCATTGCTTAACGCCTCCACGGCAGACATACTTATCAAACCACACATTAAGATTGCACAACAAGTTATTCAATCAGGAATAGAGACCATTCCTATGGGATACATTCTCATAGATGGAGGACGTAAAAGTAGCGTTGAAATCGTATCAAACTGCAGGCCCATACCTCAAACAGAAATCGAGAACATTACTTCCACTGCCGTTGCAGGCCAACTGCTTGGCAAACAACTCATATACCTCGAAGCTGGCAGCGGAGCTAAAAAGCCCGTATCCATCGATATCATACACGCCGTACACCAACAATTACGAGTACCACTCATCGTAGGTGGAGGTATACAAACACCACAAGCGATGATACAAGCATTCGATGCTGGAGCAGATATTGTTGTCATCGGAAACCACTTTGAGCAACACCCAGAAGAATTATCGTTATTCATCCATTCACTATCCAATTATGAACACAACCATTCCTGATGACGAACGCTATATGCGCATGGCTCTAGCAGAAGCAAAACAAGCTTATGCACAAGGTGAAGTGCCTATTGGATGTGTAATTGTGGCAAACGGACAAGTAGTAGGACGTGGGCACAACCTTACAGAAACACTGGCTGATGTGACTGCACATGCCGAAATGCAAGCCATCACGGCTGCAGCAAATACCCTTGGAGGCAAATACCTCGCACAATGTACATTGTATGTAACCGTTGAACCATGCATCATGTGTGCTGGAGCAATCGGTTGGGCACAAATCAAAAGAGTAGTCTATGGAACTGCCGACGAAAAACGAGGATTCACCTTCTTTGCACCCAAAGCATTACATCCAAAATGCTCGATTTCATCGGGAGTTCTAGAAGTCGAATGCAGAGAATTAATACAATCATTCTTCGTACAAAAACGCTAAACAACCAATATCTTCATATGAAAAAGTCTATCCGAACAATCATCCAGCTACTATCATTTTCGACACTAGCAGCATTGTGTATTTACCTATTCCCTCGTTACACTAATCCGTTCAAATATCACTTTGAGGTCGGACAACCCTGGGGATATGGCTTAGTCACTGCTGAATATGATTTCCCTATTTATAAACCTGAAGCTCGATTGCAAGAGGAAATTGAACAGGCAATGAGGGATTACACACCATGTTATACTGTTGACACGCAAGCTTTGCAAATAGATTTGTACATCGTATCTATCGAAGAAATGGATCGTATCTTACAGTCGCAATGTTCAAGTATAGCCATCATCAACAACCATATCTCAACAACAATTGATACAAGTCAAATATACACTCCTAAAACAGCATATCAACTCACTCACAAAGAATTGGCGCCAAATCTATTATACGATTCCATCACCTCTGCAAATCTAAAAAACAATATTCAATCAAACATTTCACTTACACATGGCATTGTGCAAGCTGGAGAAAAAATTATTGACACTGGAGAAATTGTTACCGAAGATAAAGCTCAACAACTTCATTCGCTTCGCAAATCGATGGAAGATCGTGATATATCCAAACGTCAGAACATATTCTCTATCGTAGGAAGTAGCATATGTGTAGCCATTTTATTGAGCATATTCTTTCTTTACCTCAGCACATATCGACGCAAACTTTTAGATAAGTTACGCCATGTCTTGTTTTTCTCTATACTGATAGCAATCATCGTAGCTATTGCAGCTTTTGTACTGCGCTATGCACCTACTGGTTATATATATATTGTTCCTTTCACGTGGTGCCCCATCATCACTCGTGTCTTCTACGATTCACGCACAGCTATTTTCATCCATATAATTACCACGCTAATCATTTCACTTGTAGTACCAGCTCCCTATGTTTTCCTTCTAATTCAATTCATCACTGGTATAGTAGCAGTTATTAGCTTGCGTGATATGACGCAAAGAGCTCAATTAGCCCAAACTGCTCTATTCATACTGCTTTCGTACTCATTAGTCTATACCGCGGTTACTCTCCTCATGACTGGAAACATTTTAGCATTAGAGTACAAATACTATTTCTACTTCGTTATCAACGCTGTACTTGTTATATGCTCCTACGGAGTGATCTTCCTATTTGAACGCTCATTTGGGCTATTGAGTAATATCACATTGGTAGAGCTTACCAATGTCAATTCCAATCTCATGCTTTCTTTTGCAGAAAAAGCACCAGGTACCTTCCAACACTCGCTACAAGTCAGCAATCTTGCCACTGAAGCCGCTAAACGAATTGGTGCGAAAGTACTACTTGTCCGCACGGGCGCGCTCTATCACGATATTGGTAAAATGAGTGCACCAAATCACTTTATTGAGAATCAAACTGGAGAAAACCCTTTGCAGTCAATGGATTGTAACGAAGCAGCTAAAGTAATCATCAACCACGTAGCAGAAGGCGAACGCATTGCACGCAAGCATCATTTGCCAGAGGTCATCGTGCATTTCATCCGCTCACACCATGGTACTTCTGTCACACGCTATTTCTACAACACCGCCGTTAATGCCGCCATTGCAGAGGGCAAAACAGCTGCAGATGTATGCAAAGAAGATTATGCTTACCCGGGACCAAAACCAGCATCTAAAGAAGCAGCTATTCTCATGATGGCAGATGCTATTGAAGCACGCTCACGCACTCTCAACGAGTTTACCGAACAATCAATCGCCAATATGGTTGATCAGATGATCAACACACAAGTAGCTGACGGACAATTCTCAGAAACATCGCTGTCATTCAAAGATCTTGAAGATATTCGCACTATCTTTAAACAAAAACTCATTGAGATCAACCATCATCGCATCAAATACCCAACCATCGAAGAGAATAAATAACCATCATGGAACACAAACTATATCTCGCTCCCATGGAGGATGTCACCGATCCTGCATTTCGTTTGCTTTGCAAGCGATTCGGTGCTTCGCGTGTATACACCGAGTTTGTCAATGCCGATGCCTTAGTACGCGATGTAGCTTCAACAACCCGCAAACTACAAATCAGCGATGAGGAACGACCTGTTGCCATCCAGATTTACGGTCGTGAACCTGAGAGTATGGCAGATGCAGCACGCATCGTAGAGCAAGCCAAACCCGATTTCATCGATATTAATTTCGGATGCCCTGTCAAGAAAGTCGCGGGGAAGGGTGCTGGCGCTGGACTTCTTAAAGATATTCCTAAAATGTTGGACATCACGCGTGCGGTGGTTAATGCAGTCAAAACACCTGTGACAGTCAAAACACGTTTAGGCTGGGATGACAACAATCGTATAATTACTGACATTGCCGAGTCACTACAAGATTGTGGTATCACCGAACTAGCTATTCATGGCCGTACACGCTCACAAATGTACCGAGGCGAAGCAGATTGGTCACTCATTCGAGAAGTGAAAAACAATTCTCGAATACATATCCCTATCATTGGAAATGGAGATATCACCACCCCTGAACAAGCCAAACATGCTTTCGATGAATTCGGGGTAGATGCCATTATGGTTGGACGCGCCACTTTCGGTTGTCCTTGGATATTTGAGGATATGCAGCACTACCTCACCACAGGTCAGTTACTTCCTCCCCGTAGCATGCAATGGTGCGTCAAAATACTCAAAGAGCATGTAGAACGCAGTATCCAATGGATTGGCGATGAGCGCAAGGGTATTGTACATAGCCGTCGCCACTTTGCGGCATCACCTGCATTCAAATGCCTGTACGATTTTCGCCAAACACGCATTGCTCTCTTGAGAGCAGAAACAAAAACAGAAGTATTCCAGATCATGGATGAAATCGTAGAAAAGTGGGGTTGACTAGGAGTTTATTGTATTTTTTTTGAAAAATATTTGGTCAGTTCAAAAAAAAGCAGTACCTTTGCACCGCATTTCGATTTAATGAGTGCAAGTTTGGTACCTTGCCCGAGCGGTTAGGGATCGGTCTGCAAAACCGGGGACGGCGGTTCGAATCCGCCAGGTACCTCCAAAGAGCCGCTATAAAGAGCGGCTTTTTTATTTAATCACTATCCGGAGTTTCCGGAAATACCGGGCATCCGGATATTCATACAATGAAGGAAATAGAAGAAATTACATCTCAGGAATACAAGTATGGTTTCACTACTGATGTCGAAACCGAAATTATTCCCGTGGGATTAAACGAGGATGTTATTCGTCTCATCTCTGCGAAGAAGAATGAGCCAGAGTGGTTGCTTGAGTTCCGCCTTAAGGCATACCGCAAGTGGCTCACCATGCCGCATCCTAATTGGGCACACCTCAATATCCCAAAGATCGATTTTCAAGCTATTTCATACTATGCTGCACCTAAAACACATACTGGCGAGGAGAAAAAAGAAATCGACCCCGAGCTCATGAAAACTTTCGACAAACTGGGTATTCCTCTTGAAGAGCGCGCCGCGCTCGCCGGCAACATGGCAGTGGATGCGGTCATGGATTCTGTTTCTGTCAAGACTACTTTCCGCGAAACTCTTGCCGAAAAAGGTATCATTTTCTGCTCCATATCCGAAGCAGTACAAGAGCACCCAGAACTCGTCAAACAATACCTTGGTTCTGTCGTTCCTGCCAACGATAATTTCTATGCGGCACTCAATTCGGCCGTCTTCTCCGATGGCTCGTTTGTATATATCCCTAAAGGTGTTCGCTGTCCAATGGAACTCAGTACCTACTTCCGCATCAATGCTGGTAACACCGGCCAATTCGAGCGCACACTCCTAGTGGCGGACGAGGGAGCCTACCTTAGCTATCTAGAAGGATGTACTGCTCCAATGCGCGACGAAAATCAACTGCACGCTGCGATTGTCGAGATTGTAGTACACAAAGATGCCGAAGTCAAATACTCCACCGTACAAAACTGGTATCCAGGTGACAAAGAAGGCAAAGGTGGCATCTACAATTTCGTTACCAAACGTGGCATAACTCACGAGAATGCCCGTCTAAGCTGGACACAAGTCGAGACAGGCTCTGCCATCACCTGGAAATACCCTAGTTGTATTCTCAAAGGCGATAACTCTAGCGCAGAATTCTATTCTGTAGCGGTTACCAACAACTACCAACAAGCCGACACAGGAACTAAAATGATTCATATCGGTAAGAATACGCGCTCGCGCATTATTAGTAAAGGTATATCTGCGGGAAGAAGTCAAAATGCATATCGAGGATTAGTGCGTGTACTTCCTAATGCCGAGAATGTACGCAACTATAGTCAGTGCGATAGCTTGCTTTTGGGAGATAAATGTGGTGCACACACTTTCCCAACTATGCGCATACAAAATCCTACCGCCATCATTGAGCACGAAGCCACAACTAGCAAGATTAGCGAAGATCAACTCTTCTACTGCCAACAGCGAGGCATAGGAGTGGAAGATGCTGTCGGATTGATTGTGAATGGCTATGCTAAAGAAGTGATGGATAAATTGCCTATGGAGTTTGCTGTAGAGGCGCAAAAACTCCTACAAGTTAGTTTAGAAGGTTCGGTCGGTTAATCGAACAAAGTTGGCGAATCGTTATCAAAACGTTTTAAGATATTTCTCATCAAAGTCTCACGAATCAAACGCGAGCGATTTGTCACTGTATATTGTTCACAGTAACGTTCTAATGCACGCATCTCACTATCATTCAACAAAATAGACACCTTGTTCTTGCGAGGTGCTGGCTTGCCATGATATTTTTTTACGACTTTCATGTGTACTCTCACTTTATATCAAAACAATATTGCTATTTTCGCTCCAAACGTGATAAAATTGACACCCTTATGGTTAATATACTCTTTTACTTCTTGGGTCGATGGATACACAATAGCCTCTACCACGTCCATTTTTGCTTGCTGCCATTCTGTAGTCAGCCCTAGGACTATACTCGTATTTTCATCCACTAAATAATGCCAACCCAGTTCCGCACCAGCACATATACCACCTTGTACCTTTTTGTTAGTGGAAATGCCATATCCAATATGTATCCCCACTATCGGTGAATGTCTTTGGTCCGTAAAAATAGACGAAACTGCTGCTTGCAATGGAATAAACGAACATATCCTATCGCTCACAATTTTAGCTCTATATCCTACTCCACCACCTACAAACATGCGTTTGCCCTCTAGCACATTAGCTCCTACCATCAAATCTGCACCTGCATATCCTCCCCAACCCATATCAGGCATATATAAAGCACCACTCATAGCTTGTAAACGCAACGATACAGCACTCTGTTTTCGAGACACATTACCTCCTTTTTCGGTCTGCAATTCAGTTTCATTCTCATCCATTGTTATCCCACTTACCTCACTCATAGGATACTGGAAGCGCATGCCGTTGCTAGCACGAATTATTACTACCTCACTGTTTCGCAACATTATCTCCCCTTGTACTCGCTGACCAGAACGTAAAACAACAACCTCCGCCATCAACATCTGAGATATCAACAGTAAGAGAATTGGAAGTATGTATTTTATGCTTTTCACTTTTTAAACAATTGGCTGGCAAAGGTACTACAAAAAATGCACATACGCAAGAAAACTACAAAAAAATACGTAATGTACTTTGTCAAATCGTAAAAATTTATTACCTTTGCACCTCGAAATCCAATAACCATCACGAAAATGTTTATCATCGGCATTGCGGGCGGTACCGGCTCAGGAAAAACAACCGTGGTACGCAAACTCATCGAGCGCCTTCCAAAGGGCGAAGTTGTCGTTATCCCTCAAGACTCATACTACAACGATAGTAGCCATGTGCCCTTCGAGGAGCGTCAAAATATCAACTTTGACCATCCCGATGCCTTCGAATGGCCTTTACTCGCAAAACATATAGAAATGTTAAAAAATGGAGAATCCATTGAGCAACCCATCTACGATTATATCACATCCTCGCGCCAACAAGAGACCATTCATGTGGATCCTCGCGAGATCATTATCGTAGAGGGAATTATGGCATTGCATGACCCTATTCTTCGCCAGCAAATGGATCTCAAGATATTCGTAGATGCAGATGCAGATGACCGTCTAATACGCGTAGCGCAACGCGACATTGTGGAGCGCGGACGCACAATAGAGGCCGTTATGGAGCGTTACCAGCGTGTCCTCAAACCAATGCATGAGCAATTTATCGAGACATGCAAACGCTATGCAGATGTAATTATCCCTCAAGGCGGACACAACAATGCTGCTATCAACATGCTCGTCAAGTTCATCAAACAAGAGCTGAAAGAGAAAAAGTAATGCTCTATTTGCAGTTATTTTGGACCTATCTCAAGATTGGCACTTTCACCATTGGTGGAGGTTATGTGATGCTATCTCTTATCGAACGCGAGATAGTTGATCGCAAAGGTTGGATCGATCGCGAGGAGTTCATGAATATGATTGCTCTCGCACAAGCTGCTCCTGGATTAATTGCGGTGAATTCGGCTATTTTTATCGGTTGGCGCATTGGTGGATGGCGCGGGGTGATTGCCACTGTCTTAGGCGCAGTCCTTCCTTCTTTCCTTATTATCTTGGCAATTGCCATGCTCTTCCAAGACTACAAGGATTACCCTGTCGTAGAAGCTATCTTCAAAGGCATTCGTCCTGCTGTCGTAGCGTTGATTGCAGCCCCTCTCGTTCGAATGGCACATAGCGCAAAAATCACTTGGGCTACCGCTATAATACCTATCGCCGGAACTTTATTAATCTGGCTTGGTGGTCTCTCCCCTGTATGGATCATCCTCGTTACAGCCCTTGCCACACTGCTATACACATGGCTTAAAGAAAGGAGAAAAATATGATTTATCTGCAACTTTTTCTCAGTTTTCTCAAAATCGGACTCTTCGGTTTTGGTGGTGGATTAGCTATTTTTTCACTGATCCAACACGAGATCGAAACACATGGTTGGATGACTCCAGAGGAGTTTGTGGATATCCTTGCTGTTAGCCAAGTTACTCCTGGACCAATTGGCATCAATTGTGCTACATACGTTGGTTACACCGCTACAGGTAATATATGGGGCAGCATAATTGCTACTACAGCTATTGTGATTCCAAGTTTAATTATTATGCTGACGTTATGTAAGGTATATTTCGTTATAAGTACCCGATTTCAACGGAATATCTATTTCAAAAACACCATGCATACACTACGCCTATCGGTACTTGGTATGATTGCCGCTGCAGCCTTATTATTAATCAAGCCAATCAACCAACCATCTGTCAGTTTTATTGACTGGCGCAGTTGGATTATCTTTGGGGTAGTATGCCTATTCACCATCTTACCACTACTGCTTCAGAAATTCCAATTCAACGGCAAGAAACTTCTTAACGTCCTCTCCCATCCTATCATCTTAATCATTCTAGCTGGGGTGGCAGGATATATCATCTATTGACAAACGCACTATTGGCGCAATTTTTGTAGGGATATCAGTAATACATATCCCTAACACATACGATTATGATCAAAACAATCATTACCTCAAATGAAATTCATGCCGTTGAAGACGACAAGTTGGTCGGCAAAATTGAATTCTCCTTATCCAACAACGATATGACCATCTTGCACACATACGCCTACGAAAGCGGACGAGGAATTGGTAGTCTACTCATGAAAGAAGCGGTGAGATGGGCAAAAAACAACCATTACCCCATCAATCCCATCTGCTCCTTCGCGAAAAAATACTTAGAGCATAATTCTTACACATAAAAATTCATCATTTTTTCTTGCGTATGTGAGAAAAAAGTAGTAATTTTGCAGCCGATTTCAACTCTGGTGGATTATGCCGCCTTAAAACTTTGAAACATTATTATAAACCGGTTTATACAAAAATTTTATGATTAACTCTCAAGACGTAAAGAACGGCGTATGTATCCGCATGGACGGCCGTTTGTATTTTGTAATTGACTTCCTGCACGTTAAGCCAGGAAAGGGTAACACCATTATGCGTGTTAAGTTCAAAGATGTAGTGGATGGTCGCGTATTGGAGCGCCGCTTCAACATTGGTGAGAAACTCGAGGATGTTCGCGTTGAGCGCCGTCCATACCAATATCTCTACAAAGAGGGTGAGGATTATATCTTCATGACTCAAGAAACTTTTGAGCAAGTACCTATCACTCATGATCTTATCACAGGTGTTGACTTCCTCAAAGAGGGCTTTATCTGCGAAGTAGTTTCTG
>JAEIGA010012957.1_pt1 | contig 12685 bp, 10 predicted proteins | sample 9270691 | NCBI WGS metagenome assembly JAEIGA01 (sample SAMN17057246, study PRJNA624740) | gut metagenome | biome: biome; isolation source: fecal sample | host: Bos grunniens | place: China: Xizang | collected 2019 | reverse complement strand
TAAGGGTCTCATGCCTAACCCCAAGGCTGGTACAGTTACTATGGATGTAGCTAAGGCTGTTACAGAAGCTAAGGCCGGTAAGATCGAGTACCGTCTCGACAAGACCAACATCATCCACTGCCCCATCGGTAAGGCTTCCTTCGGTATCGAAAAGCTTTCCGAAAACTTCAACACCCTCGTTGGCGCTGTAATCAAGGCTCGTCCTGCTGCTGCAAAAGGCCAGTACATCAAGAGCTGCGTTATCGCTTCCACAATGGGCCCCGGCATCAAGGTTAACACCGCGAAGCTTGGCTAATAATAGCTAAAACATAAATTATACGGATAGCATCTGCTGTCCGTATTTTTTATTGTAAAGCATCCCAATTCGGCACGCAAATTACAACTCTAAAACAGTGTATGTTTTATTATTTTTCATGCAAAAATTTGGTAAGCAAAAATAATGAATAAAAAGTTTTGATATACGGATGAAATACTGTTGCAAATCACAAAATTGCTCTCTGCTCGTCAAGGAAACCTATTTTTCTATTGACACCGACAGCATAATATGGTATGATGTATGCAGCAAAATTTGGCTGAATTGGTATTCGGTCAAGTCCAAACTCATGCATAATCAAACATATATCTCATTTCAACTGGAGTATCACAATGAACATTTTTGAATATTTCGATTTTCTCAACGATAATGATAACATAGACCGCCTTGCCGATCTTGAAGAAAAGATCCTCGACAGCCTTTTTGAAAAATACATCCCCACAAGCGGCCGCATCCTCGTTGTTTCTTCTGACAACATTCAGTATGCATTCAAACTCGCCGAAAGAGGCTACAAGGTTACTGTAACCGCTTCCACCGAGAAGAGATTCACAATGCTCAAGAACCACGAGAAGTGCTCTCTCTTCGAAAACATCGTTAACACCTCTCCTCTCAATCTCTCTATGTTTGAGAACAACAGCTTTGACATCGTGATTACACTCGGCATCATGTGCCGTCTCCAGACCAGAGCAGAGCGTGAAGCGTTCACAAGAGAAGTTACACGTGTTCTTGTTCCCGACGGAAACTTTGCATACGCATATATGACTCCTTTTGCTATGACCTTTGCTCAGTATTTCGATGCTTACAAGGCAATCGATCCTGCGTCCAAGCTCAAGGCATTCAGAGGTCTTGCTGCTGTTGAGAAGTCCCACTCCTATCGCGAATTCTACGGCCTCAACCTCGAGGAAATGGCTGACATCGCACGTGAATACGGCTATGACATTCAGACAGTTGCTTCCACATACTGCATGATCAACGATTTCTCCGGTGAGATCGCAAGTCTCAACGACGAATACTACGCTCAGTTCGTTCAGGATCAGATCGCAATCTGCGAAGACCCGTTCGTAACTCGTTACTGCATGAGAGGTCTCTTCATCGCGAAGAAGAAGGTCCTCGACCTCTTCGACTAATACAATTTAAGCTCAAATCGATACGCTTCGGTTTGAGCTTTTTTATTTTGTTACAAAAACCACTATTGATATTTATTTTGAGTTATGTTATAATTATGATAGGAATTTTTATATTCAGGTACAAACTTGAAACTACTATAGGAGGTATATCTCCGTGAATGAAAAAGATATAAATGCAATGCCCTCCCCCGATGAATCCGTCGAGAACATCGAAGCTCCCATCGAGGAAATCGCAGAAGACACTGACACAGCAGCTGACGCAGAATATGAAGCGGCGGAGGTCACAGATCAGTCTGTCGAGGGTGACGTCATAAGCGCTGAAGGAGACGCTCCCTCTTCGGAAGACGAAACAGAAAATGCTGAAGAAGCTGAGGAGTCTAAAGAGACTGATGAAACTGCGGAAGACGGCGAGGTAGAGGAAACTGAAGAAGCTGAAGAAACTGTGGCCGACACGGCGGAGGAATCGACAGAAGAAGCTGAGTCCGAAGAAAATCCCGAGGATGACATCGCTTACGTAGCTGAAAGAATCACCGGTGCGCGTCACTCGAACGTGTCAACCGCTGCTCCCATACGCACGAGAACTCCCGAGCAGAACCGCAACATCGGAAACGGAATACCTATGCGTGAAAGAAAAGCAGAAAATGCAAACGCTCCCGCTCCTGCTTCGTCCTCTCCTAAATTCATCACGCCTTTCACGGTAACTGTTGCTACGGCGCTTATAGCTGTAATCCTTATGATCACGGCAGTTCTCATTATAAACAATATGTACATAGAGAGCGGTGAAAAAAGCCGTCCCGCTGACTTCGATATGGCTGACACGATCGATCCCGACACGATCATGGACATTGAGTCGAAGCCCGGACGCCCGATTCAGAGCATTGAGAGCGAGTCCGACTCCACAAGCGAATCTGACAATGCATCCGATGCTCCGGTAGAGGATCCTGCACTTGGCAAATACAAAGTTACGCTCGATTTCTTCGAAGGTGAGGATATCACAGTTTCTACCGAGCGCATAACGTTTGGTGAGCTTATCGAATCTCTTGGATACACGCTCAAAAATACCGATCGTCCTTCCGTTGCGAATGACTACGTTATCGCAGCCGATGCTGTTATCACAATCGACAAGGTACAGTACGTAAATGTCACCGTTACCGAGGACATACCCTTTGAATCAGAAAAAATCGAAACCGACCTCATCATGCGCGGTACCACCAACTACATTACCGAGGGTGAGAACGGTATGAAGGAGACCACATACGCCGTTGAATACGTTAACGGTGTGGAGGCAAGCAGAACCTACGTGTCCGAAAGAATCGCCAAGGAACCCGTGAACGAGGTATACGAATATGGCGTTGGCGGATCCTTTGTCGGTGCTGACGGAATAACTTACACGTACTCCATGCGCCGCGTAGTACCTGCAACCTATTACAACATTGAAGGTCCTACGTACATCGGTAAGGACGCTGACGAAACAGTTATCGCCGTTGACCCGAACTATATTCCGCTTTACACTGTGCTCTACGTAAAGAACGACAAGTACGACTTCGGTGTGCGCGTTGCGGCTGACACAGGCTCCCTCGTAAAGGGCTGGGAAGTCGACATCTGGATCGCAGACGACAACCCGCAGCTCAAGGACTTTGCTTGGATCGGCTACCACTACGACATGGAGATCTACTACATAGATCAGTAATTTACGATGAACTCTATGGATTTTAGCAAACTGCGCGAGTTTCAGGACTACCTTGCAGGCTGGCGCATCCCCGGTAACGACTGCGCTGTATACAAGGATGGCAAAGAGGTTTACCGCCATATGGCAGGATACTCCGACGTGGAGCGAAGACTCAAGATCTGCGGAAGTGAGCTTTACTTCTTCTGGTCGGCCTCAAAGATGATCACAACGAGTCTTGCGCTTCGTCTCTTTGAGGAAGGTCGCTTCAAAATGACCGATCCACTCTCGGAGTACATTCCGGAGTTTAGAAATATGAGCGTCCGCATGACTGATGCCGGCAAGGAGGAACTCGTTCCTGCGTCGCGTGAAATTGAGATTCGCCATCTCTTCAATATGACCGCGGGACTTGATTACAACTTTAACACGCCGCACATTAATGCTCTGCGCAAGTCCACGAACAACAAGTGCACAGCAGTCGACGTAGCGCGTGAGATTGCGAAATCCCCGCTAACATATGAGCCCGGAACGCATTACAACTACAGCCTATGCCACGACGTTCTCGGTGCATTTATCGAGGTCGTGACGGGTAAAAGACTGCGAGATTATGCGCGTGAGGTGCTCTTCTCTCCGCTTGATATGACGGACACATCGTACAATCTGCCCTCTGAATCAAAGATGCAAAGAATGGCGGTACAGTACATCTGGCGCGATGATCTCGACAAGTACATCCCTACGCAGAACACCTGCAATCACATTCTCGGAAGCGAATACGACTCGGGAGGTGCTGGAATCATATCCACCTGCGACGATTTTATTCAGTTCGCATCCTGCATAGCGTGCGGTGGAACTGCAAATAACGGCTACCGATATCTTTCACCGAGCACTATAGACCTTTGGAGAACAAACACACTCACCTCTGAGCAGATCGAGCGCGACTTCAAGTGGCCTCAGTTGGGGGGCTACGGATACGGATACGGTGTGAGAACTATGCTCTACCCCGAGACTGTCGGATCGCTCAGTCCGATCGGCGAATTCGGTTGGGACGGTGCAGGCGGTGTTACTGTAATAATCGACACTGACAGACAGCTCGCTCTCGTATACACCCAGCATATGCTAAACAGCCAGCAGGAGTACTTCTTCCCGAAGCTCCGAAACGCTCTATACTCACAATAAAAAAGAAAACTGCAGATCATGGTAAATCCACGGTCTGCAGCTTTTTATTTTAAGCCTTTCGGCGATGTTTTCCCTTTCGGGTGCGGTTTAATTACTTAATGAACTTTTCGAATTCAAAATAGCAATCAAACTCCGATTCAACGTACATTTCATCCCACGAAATCTTAGCAAGTGTTACACCAAGAAAGCTCTTTGCATTGAGTCTGTGCTTGCCGTTTACAAGGTACACATCTCCCTTGCATTTGCCTGCGATTTTCGTAAACTGGAGAATATCGGACGTTGTTACAAGTTCTACTTTGTAAAGATATTTACTGTTGCAAATCATATAATTACCTCCGATTTGTTTAATTGGTAAGCACCTGAAATCCACTCGATTTCTGCTTACGCCTTCATTATACTGATTTTTGATATGATGTCAATAGGTTTACAATACATTCTCCCTATTGTACTTATTGCACTTACTTAGGCTATATTTTATGTGCACTGTGCACAAATTGAATGATGCTAATTTGTGTAGTATAAACATCAAAATGTGATATTCCGCTTGAATGAGCAATTTTCCTTCCGGAAGTATATTGTACTGCAAAAAAACGAATACTATAAAAAAACAAGCGGGGGGTTAATTTGAAAGAAAGAATAATCGTGCCCAAAAAGCGCGTTTTTATAACAGCGGAAGCAAGCGTTACCGGGCAAAAAGAAAAGCGCGGACCAATCGGTAACTCGTTTGACCTATCGGGCGATGATCGATTTGGTAAGGATTCGTGGGAAAAAGCAGAGGCCGAGATGCAGAGGCTCGCGATTGGCATTGCAATCAAAAAAGCTAATCTTACTGCGGACAACATTGACGTGATTTTTGCGGGAGATCTAATCAACCAATGTATTTCATCGAGTTACGGACTGTCGGAATATATGATACCGTTCCTTGGCCTCTTCGGAGCGTGCTCTACGTGCGCTGAGGGGCTTCTTATGGCGTCCGTCTACTCGACATACTACCGAAGGTGTGCGGCTGTCACATCGTCTCACTACTGCTCTGCGGAGCGTCAGTTCCGCTACCCTCTTGAATATGGCGGGCAAAGGCCTCCGACTGCTCAGTGGACGGTTACGGGATCGGGTGCTTTCATAATCTCAACGGAAGCAAGGGATCTCGAGCATACTGAAAGCGAATATGTACCCGAAATTGTGGAGGTTTTGCCGGGACGAATCATTGACCGAGGGATAAACGATGCAAACCAGATGGGTGCAGCTATGGCTCCATCTGCGGCTGATACTCTCACGCGATATTTTGATTCAGGAAGAAATCCGTCAGATTTTGAGATGATTGCTACGGGGGATCTTGGATACGACGGGGGTGGAATACTCTGCGATCTGCTCACATCCTCGGGGATTGACATAACCAAAAACCACACAGACTGCGGACTCATCATATACGACCGTGAATCCTCGGACACTCACGCAGGTGGCTCGGGTTGCGGATGCAGTGCGACGGTTCTTGCTGCGAACATTTTACCGAACATCAAAAACGGAACTCTTCGCGATGTTTTATTCATCGGAACGGGTGCTCTTATGAACACTATGTCCCTCAATCAAGGGCAAACCATCCCAGGTATCGCTCATCTTGTTAGGATCCGCGCTACACCGAAAAAAGAGCTTCAAAAGCTCACTGAGGAGGTTATGATATGATGGAAACAGTGATGGAATACGCCAAGGCTTTTCTCGTTGGTGGAGCCTTATGTGCACTTGCACAGATCCTCATTGACAAAACAATGTTGACTCCTGCACGCATACTCGTTTCCTATGTGGTATGCGGCGTGGCGCTCGGAGCAGTTGGTCTCTACAAGCCTCTCATCGACTTTGCAGGCACGGGAGCTACTCTTCCAATCTCGGGATTCGGGTATCTCATCAGCAAAGGTGTGCGCGAGGCAATAGACAGCAACGGATTCATGGGAATTCTGACAGGGGGGCTTACGGCAACAGCGGGCGGAATTACTGCGGCACTATTTTTCGGTCTTCTCGCCTCCCTTATATTCAAAAGCAAGCCACGAAACACGTAATCAAAATAAAAAACACAGGACATGTGTCCTGTGTTTTCAATATTTTGAATAAATTATTCAGCGTCTGTGTTGCCTGTTTCGAGTGCAATAGAGATGAGCTCGAGCTCGATGCTCTGACCGTCTTCGATGAGGTTGGTGTTCATCTTACCGGATGTGGGCTCAACGCCGTTAACTCTGTAGATCCATGCGTAAACGTTCGCGTCATCCTTACCCATAGCGTACTTTGTGCCGGCAACAGTGATGGAGATGAGTTCGTCTTCAACTTCATTCATGATACCATTAGTATCAAGTGCGTCACGAGCAGCTTCGAGAATTGTGGGAATCTTATTCTCGTTTACAGAAAGCTGGTGTTCGATGCCGTCGATAACCTTTTCGCCGTTTGCTACAACGGAGAGTGTGAAGTTGATCTGAACCTTAGAGCTGTTTCCGCCACCGCAAGATGCAAGAACAAGAGTGATCATCGCAAGAGCAAGAACAAGTGCAATAATTTTTTTCATAATTAGCCTCCTAAAATTTTTTAGCTTTAACTAATTATACATTAACAATGAATAATTGTCAATACTTTTTATTTTAATTTAACATATAAAAAGAAATATTAACGTATAAGAAATATATTTCACAAAGTTCTATGAGAATAATTCCGACACAGAGTAAAATCAAAGTTTTACGCACAACAACAAGTAGCGCGACTCCGATGAGTACCACAATCAAAAGCAGTATGGACGAAAAAACCGACAGTCTCGTGCAGAAAAACACAGCATACCACGCGAGTGACAGAATATACATTGCCATTGACAGCGCAACTGCTATAAGCGTGTTATTCTGCGCTCCTCTTATGCACCCATTCATTTTAATTATAACCGACACTACCGCTCCAATCAGTGCGTAAATCACGAGACACAGCACAAACGCTCCGCTTAGGCTTGTGGAAGTATTATGGAACTGATATGACTGCACAACAAACCACGTGCCACCTCCGTTCACCCAAAGAAGCACTCCACCAAGTGCACATAAAAATGCGAAAAGGAATATAAAAGAAAGATTTGAGAGCAAAAAAGCTGATTCTCGACGTAATCTCTTGAACAAAAAAATCACCTCATAACAATGTATGCGGTGATTTTTGTTTTATTAGTGATTATTGAACCAATCTTCCCAGCCGGAGTATCTGTCCTCGGTTTCTTCCTCATCCTCATATATGTCATCCTCATCTTCAGGAGGTGTATATGAAGGATTATCGTCATCTTCGGGAGGAGTATATCCGCTGTCCTCTGCAGGAGGATTTCCTCCCCACGGACGGTAGTCGCAATGCTTATAGCAATATGCGTTATACGGAGTCGTTACGTAAGTTGATCCGCAATACTCATCCTCACCAAGCATATTGACGAAGAACGGGTCTCCCCACCATCCGCCGGGCTTGATGGTATCGGGCATTTCGCGGTAGACGTACTGTGCGTCCTCTACGTAGATCTGCGTCGGATAGCTTCTATCCTCGACATGGATGAGCGCCACGCTAATAAGATTTCTCGGATTGCAGTTCGGGCACGCGATAAGCTCTGTGGAAGTATCACGCTGAACGATAACGTGGGTTTCACAGTATTCCTTGGGAGCTGTCTCACGGGTGAAGTATCCCGTTTCCATACGGCTTCCTCGCGGGTCGAGAGCGCACGCTTCTGTGCAAAGCTTACCTGAGTCTCTGCAATAGGTTGCAGTGATAACACCGGGTGACATTTCAAAGTCACGTATAGGCTCGCCACCGTTGTTCGCTTCATCAATATATTTCTGATGAAGGATCGTCATAACCTTATCCCAAAGGATAAGTGACGGATTCTCACCGTACGCGCTAAGTGACTGGTTATACTCGTAACCGGTCCATACTCCGCCTACGTAATAGGGAGTGTATCCTACGAAATATCTGTCGGAGTCCGAGCTGGTTGTACCTGTTTTGCCTGCTACGGGAACTGTATGGCGGAGCGTACAACCCATACCTGTACCCCAGTTCATAACCTCCTCAAGCATTGTTGTCATAATTGAGGCGCTCTCAGAACTGATGACGATATTAGCCTCATCGTTGCTTGAAAGGATCTTATTTCCGTCCTGGTCAAGAACGTAGAGGTAGAGATTCGGCTCGTGATAGATACCGTCGTTCGGGAAAATACAGTAAGCTGCGGTAATTTCTTCAACGGTCAGTCCGTAGTTGAGCTGTCCGAGAGCAAGCGCTGCAAGACCTCGGTCAGTAACGATCTCTCCGTTGGCGTTTGTTTTTGCTTCAATAAGGCTATTGATGTTAAGTTCATTCTTTAGGAAGTCAAATGACTTATCAACAGTGTACTGCTGAAGCACCTTCATGGCGATCGTATTAACAGAGCGCGTAACACCGCTGTGAATCGTCGTAAGTCCTCTGTATATAACGGGCAAGTTCTGCGGGTACGGAGTATACTGGATAACTGCCTCAGTGTCTTCCGTTGCCTCTTCGAGAACCTTCTCATTGAAGTAAACAGGAGTGTCGTCGATGATCGAGCCGTACGTGATTATGCCTGCGTCAAGAGCGGGTGCATAAACGGAAATCGGCTTGATCGACGATCCCGGAGGTCTGACTGAAACTGTGGCATGATTCTGTCCACGGTTGAGCGTCTTTTCTCCACGGCTTCCCACAACACCCAGCACGTCTCCGGTGTACGGATCACATACTACCATAGCCGACTGCGGCAAAAGTCCTCCGTTGCCTGGTTTCGGGAAGGATTCATCATCTTCGTACACGGTCTCAAGTGCTTCCTGAACCTCGGGATCCATTGTCGTAACGATCGTGAGACCGCCCGAGTAGATCATGTTCATCGCAACCTCTTTTGAAATGCCGTATTCTTCCATGAGGTCATCGCGAACCCTCGTAATAAGAGACTCGGTAAACCAGTTGAAGATTCTTGTCTCGTCACTCTTGGTCTCTTCAGTATTAGAATAACCGACGATGTTGAGTGTTTCTTCCTGTGCAGCCTTGCACTGCTCCTCGGTTATATATCCTTGATTGTACATTTCCTGAAGTACAACCCAACGACGCTCTGCATTGCCTATGATTTTCTTCTCTGTTCCGTCCTCGCGGAGCACGTATCTCGTGTCCTCGTGATAAAGAGGCTCGTACTGCGACGGGTTCTTTACGATTGCCGCGAACGACGCACACTCAACGAGCGTGAGCTCCGACACATCCTTGCCGAAGTAGAAGTTTGCAGCCGCCTGCACGCCGTTACAGTTATTACCGAGGTAGATGATATTGAGGTATGCCTCGAGGATTTCCTCTTTGCTCTTTACCTTTTCAAGGTTAAGTGCGCGGAAAATCTCCTCTACCTTACGCTGAACTGTGACGTCACTTTCACCCGTAACGTTCTTGATGAGCTGTTGGGTAATGGTAGATCCGCCCGCAGATTTACCTGTCGGAAGCAGGAAGTTTACAACAGCCTGTGCAGTTGTCCACCAGTCAACACCGTTATGCTCCTTGAAGCGCTGGTCCTCAATCGCAATAAAGGCGTTAATAAGGTTTTTAGGCATCTCGCTATACGGGACGTAAATTGTGTTTTCTGTCGCGTAGAGGCGCTGGTCCTCAATTTCAACAAGAGTTCCGTTGCGGTTCTGTCTGTCCTCCATTGTTTCGAAATCCATATAGTAGATTCGTGTCGTAGAGTCCTGGCTAGCCGTGACAATGAGTGTAGAGTCAATCTCAAGATCAAGGTAATTGTTTATATAAATCGCAAATACTGTTGAAATGATGATTCCGGTGATAAGACCGATCAGCAGCACTGTCAAAATTATGTTAGCTAGATACGACAAAATGCGTAAAAGAACTTTGCCTATAATTCCAAGCACACGCAAAACTTCACTTCCCCAGTTCACGCGCGCGCTGTTATTTTGATTCATAATGGTCTAACCTTTCAATAGTTATCTATGCGTACTATTATATCCCTAATTTTTGAACTTCATATTAATGGGAATTAATTTTCAGTTAAATTTTTGAAATTCTTCACTTAAATACCACGTTTTCTTCCCCAAGAACCTCGCGCAGTTCGCCGATTACAAAGTCCGTCATGGAAATACGCACACTTTTTTCGCGAAGATACTTTCCTTCGTCAGCTACGTAAAAGACTGCAGGGAGTCCTCCGTCAAAAATTTCACAGATTGCTCTCGCACGTACGTATTCGTCAGAACTCTCCGACGGTACTCTGAGGTAGAGCGTCTGCGGATTTTTAGGGATCACAGGGCTCTTTACAACAGGAGCAGTCTTCGGTGCCTCTGAATTTGAAGGAACGAATGCAATTCGGTCTGCGAGGAGCTTTACGTCCTCGTCCTCACGCACGCTGAGCGTTCCCGTGACTGAGACGACCGACTCAACTCCGAGCAGGTGTCCGTACTTTTCAAGAGTTTTCGGGAAAACGAGCACCTCGATGGAGGAAGATTTGTCCTCGATCATAACGAACGCCATTTGATCGTCATTCTTCGTTCTCTTGTTCGTACGCTTTGTTACGCATCCTACGACAGTGACACGCATTTTATCGTTAAACTGTGGGTTGTCAGCTCTCAAAGATTCCTCGTCATTTTTGAATGATGCGATAATATCGGAGATTTTTGTCGCATTCATGCGGGATATACTCTCCGTATAGTCATCAAGCACATGACCGGAGAGGTAGAGCCCACAACTCTCCTTCTCAAGCAGGAGCTTTTCGCGTGCTGTCAGCTCGGGAATATCCGGGAAGCTGATTCGAGCCGCTTTGGGTGCGGACGCGCGCATTGTATCGGAATCAAAGAGCCCGATCTGCCCGTCGATCGAGGGTGAGAGCTCCGATCCGCGCTTTTCGAGAGCAGTTTCATACACCGCAAGCATACGGCTTCTGTATACTCCGAGCGAGTCGAGCGCGCCCGATTTAATGAGCATCTCAAGCTGGCGCTTGTTCATATCGAGCTTCTTCATACGAGATACAAAGTCGTCGAAATCCTCGAAATTGCCGTTTTTCTCGCGCTCGGCTACAAGGACGTTTATAAATCCGTCGCCGACATTCTTCATCGCGGAGAGCGCGAATCTGATGCCTCCATCTTCAACTCTGAACGTGCCGCGGCTACGGTTAACGTCGGGCGGTAGAATCTCGATTCCCTGGCTCTGGCAGTCCGCGACGTATTCCGCAAGCTTATCGGTGGATGACATCACGGAGGTGAGAAGCGCACTCGCGTACTCCCGCGGATAGTGCGTTTTGAGATACGCCGTTCTGAACGAGAGCACTGCATACGCTGCCGCGTGACTCTTATTGAAGGCGTAATTTGCAAAGCTTACGATATCCTCGAAGAGCTCTGTAGCAGCTTCTTCTGTTATACCGCGCTCGACGGCACCCGAGATAAACGCTTCCCTCTCGCCGTCAAGCACGCTTTGCTTCTTTTTGGAGATTGCACGGCGGACAACGTCAGCATGACCGAACGAATATCCCGCGATCTCGCGGAAAATCTGCATAACCTGCTCCTGATACACGATGCACCCGTAGGTTACGTCTAGAATCGGCGCAAGCTTGGGGGAGGCGTACTTGATCCTCGATCTGTCGTGGCGCGACTCAATGTACTTCGGACTCGAATCCATCGGGCCGGGTCTGTAAAGCGCGATTGCGGCGATAACATCATCAAGGCAGCGCGGCTTCAGCTGAACGAGCATCTGACGGATACCCGTTGACTCGAGCTGGAACACGCCGTCGCACTTGCCGGAGCAGAGTGTATCGTACGTAGCAGAGTCAGTTATATCTACTTTTGTTATATCAAAATCCGGAATGGATTCGCGGATCTCTTTTTCTGCGTTATCAATGATCGTGAGGTAGCGGAGTGCTAGGAAGTCAAATTTAAGAAGTCCGAGCTCTGCTATCGTGTCCATATCGAACTGCGTGACGGTCACGCCATTATTGACTGCGATCGGCACGTAATCCGTGACTTTTTTATCGGTGATCACGACACCTGCTGCGTGCGTTGAGGCGTGACGTGGCATTCCCTCAATGGCGGATGCCATATCGAGAAGCTTTCTTACGTCCGCGTCCTCGTCATACATTGCCTTCAGCTTCTCACCACGCATAGCGCGCTCAAGAGTCATTCCCAGCTCCTGTGGAATCAGTTTGGCAACTTCGTCGACGTCGCTGTACGGCATACCGAGCGCTCGTCCGACATCGCGAACAGCAGCTCTTGCGGCAAGAGTACCGAACGTGACGATCTGGGCAGTGTACTCGTCGCCGTACTTCTGTCTGACATACTCGATTGCTTCGTCACGTCTCTCGTAGCAGAAGTCTATATCGAAGTCGGGCATACTTACTCGCTCGGGGTTGAGAAATCTCTCAAAGAGGAG
>JAEIGA010012956.1_pt1 | contig 12686 bp, 10 predicted proteins | sample 9270691 | NCBI WGS metagenome assembly JAEIGA01 (sample SAMN17057246, study PRJNA624740) | gut metagenome | biome: biome; isolation source: fecal sample | host: Bos grunniens | place: China: Xizang | collected 2019 | reverse complement strand
TGCGCGAGAAGATTGTGGACGTCATCCCCGATACACTGAAAAACTCCATCAGCGTGGGCATCGGCTTCTTCATTGCCTTCATCGGCTTGAAAACATCGGGCGTGGTGGTGGACAATCCGGCTACGCTGGTGAGCCTGGGCAATATCTCCGAAGGTCCCGCACTGCTCTCGCTCATCGGCATCGTACTCACCTCCGCACTGCTCGTGTTGAGGGTGAAGGGAGCTTTGCTCTTGGGAATTCTGATTACCACAGTGATAGGCATCTTTATGGGGGTGACGCACATAGGCAACGGGGTGAGTCTCCCACCCTCTGTCGACCCCATCTTTATGAAGTTTGAGTGGACCCACGTATTCAGCCGCGACATGGCATTCGTTGTGTTCAGTCTCTTGTTCGTCGACCTCTTTGACTGCATAGGCACTGTCATCGGTGTAGCTTCGCGCTCGGGCATGATGAAGAACGGCAAGATTCCCCGCCTCAAAAAGGTGTTTACGGTAGACTCCATTGCCACCACCGTCGGTGCTGCGATGGGTACGAGCACTGTGGCGGTGTACGTAGAGAGTGCTGCCGGCGTGAACGAAGGCGGCCGCACCGGTCTGACGTCTACCGTGACGGGCCTCTGCTTCTTGCTCTCCTTGTTCTTCGCTCCGTTCTTCCTCTCCATCCCCGGCGCTGCCACCACTCCGGTGTTGGTATTGGTGGGCGTAATGATGGCAGGCTCGGTGGTGAAGATTAACTTCGCCGACTTTACCGAAGCCATTCCGGCCTTCCTCTGCATCCTCTTGATGCCACTGACTTACAGCATTTCAGAAGGTATTGTTTTCGGACAACTGGCTTATGTGTTCATCAACCTGTGTACCGGCAACTACAAGAAAGTGACCATCGGCATGGGCATACTGGCCTTGTTCTTCATCCTTAAATTTATCATATAACACACCGCTATGAAGTTGTCATTCCCATCCCTCAGAAAGAGCTTCGGCCTGGCCGTTCTCTTATTCCTCGTAGCCGCAATGCCGGCCTCAGCACAGTTGAACATACAATTGCACGGCGACTACGGCCACGCCATCTACGGCAAGGAACTCTCCGGCCGTCCCGAGATTACCGCCACTATTGAAAACTTCACCGCCGACAAGTGGGGTAGCACCTACTTCTTTGTAGATGCCGACTTTGGCGACAACAGCATGAAGAGCGCCTACGCCGAGCTGTCGCGCGAGCTTTGCTTCTGGAAAGCGCCCATCAGTATCCACGTGGAATACAACGGCGGACTTTCCGACGCAGGCTGCTACAACGATGCTTACCTTTTGGGTGCCGCATACAATTGGGCAAACAAGGACTTCACACGCACCTTCTCCGTACAGGCGCTTTATCGCTACCTGGCCAAGCAGCAGATTGGCACCAAGCACAGTTGGCAACTCACCACCGTGTGGGGCATTCATTTTGCAAAGGGCCTTTGCAGCTTTACGGGCTATACCGACCTGTGGCACGACAACAGTGTGAACGGCTCGTTGGTGTTCAGTTCCGAACCGCAGTTCTGGGTGAACCTAGCGGCTTTGAAGAAGGTGAGCGACAAGTTCAAACTCAGCGTGGGCTTCGAAGTGGAGCTGTGCAACAACTTGGTATGGCCGTCCGACGGCATCAACAACCGCTTCTACGCCATCCCTACCACGGCGCTGAAATGGACTTTCTGACACACGGAAAAGGCTATCTGAAAATCAAGCGTTTAAGAAAGTGTTTCGAAAGTCTGATCTAGGAAAAATTCCGCAAGACCTAGGAAAAATTTCTTAAGACTTTTTTCTTCCTAAGTCTTATCTAAGAAACAGCCCCTCTTAGGGCAGCAAAAAAGGAGCACACCTCGGTGGCTCCTTTTCTGTTTTTTCATACACAAGGCCATGCCTTCGGGCTTGCCTTTATTTTCTCACAACCGCTCCAACACATACTGCGCTAGGAAGCAACCGAAGGTGGCCGGCATATAGCTGACGGTGCCGGTGGTGGTCTTCTTGTTGCGCTCGTTCTCAACGGTGAGGAGGGCGGCACGGTCGGCCTGCTGCGCACAGAACACTACCGGCAGTTTCCGCCCCTTGAGTCCGGCTCGCACCAAGCCGCTGCGCACACTCTTGCTCAGTCCGCAATGGTACGTATCCCACACATCGGCAAAGCGTATCTGGGTAATATCCGTCTTGGCACCAGCTCCCATCGAGGAGACAATGGGTTGGCGGCGGCGCAAAGCGGCAGCCAGCAGCGCCACCTTAGGGGCTATCGTATCGATGGCATCTATCACAAAACTATAGGCCTCGGCATCGAGCAAGGCCTCAGCCTCCTCTGCCGCCAAGTATTCCCGACGCACGCAGAGCTTCACGGCGGGGTTGATGTCAAGGAAGCGCTCGGCGAGCACCTCTACCTTGGGACGCCCAATGGTGGAATGAAGCGCCGGCAGTTGGCGGTTGATGTTCGTGGGACTGACCTCGTCGGCGTCGAGAAGTGTGAGACGGCCCACACCGGCGCGGCAGAGCATCTCGGCAGCATAGGCACCTACCCCACCCGTACCTACTACGAGCACATGAGCCTCTGCAATGCGGGCGGCTCGCTCCTCTCCGTAGAGCAAGTGGGTGCGTTGTGACCAATGAGGAGTGGCATCCATATAGAAAAAAGAAAGGGGTTAGAATTATCTGACATTGACCGGCAAACCACCGCGCAGCAAAGCGGTGCTGCTGCCTGTGGTGGCCAACTGAATGGGATAGATCAGCATCAAGTTGCGCGCAGAGAAGTAGCGCTCTATCTGTTCGGGCAACTTGTCCATATAACGATGGCGCGAGAGGGTGCCGGCGCGTGCCACAACCAGGATGACGAGATGATCCTCGCGTGAGTTGTGGGCGATGGGCAGCAAGTCGTGCCACTCGTTGTAGACGTGCATGTTGGCATGTACGTTGTGCTTCTTTCTGTTCCACGACTCCTGTAGCGAAACCAGTGTGCCGCGTCCGCTATAGGCATCGATGCGACAACTCATTTGCGAAGCGAGCTGGGCCACACGGTCGGCCCAGTGGTCGAAGCCCGGCTCAAACTCGGCCTTGCGCGGAATGAGCAAATGGATGTGGCGCACGGTATTAAGAGGCATTGTGGGACGGTAGATAATCACCTGGCGGTCTGTGGCAGCGAGGAGGTCGCTCGTCAACTTACCAAAGAACGTACCGGTGACTTTCGACTTCTGGTGGAGACCTATAAGGAGGTCGGAGGCATCAAACTCTTTCATCGTATGAGCTATGCCGCTCACCACATTCACCGACCAACGGCTACGGGTAGCCAAGCGCACATTGGCAGCAGCGGCAATCTTCACGGCATCCTCCAGCCCTTTCAAGCCGCGGCCTCGCGCTTCGGGGTCGTCCTCCAGCACAACATTGAGCGCCATAATGGGAGCCACCGACTTGGGAGCACGCAGCATCAAGGCGGCATTGACAAGCGGCGCAACGGTCTCGGGATTGGAGAGCGCAATCAGCATGCGGTCTTTCAGTTCTTCGTCTTGCGGCTCCAAGTTGCGGCCGTCCACCGCAATTTTATGTGCGGTGTTTTCCGTAATGAGCGAACTGACGATGCAGCTTATCAGGATGAGCATCATGGCGCTGTTGAGCACATCCTCATCCAAGAGGCGACTGCCGTCGGGCAGGATGATGCGGTAGCCCACAAGCACAACGGCAAGCGTGGCGGCGGCGCGCGAGTTGGTAAGTCCGAACATTAAGTTGCGGTCGGCCTTCTCCATGTGGAAAAGCTTCTGCGTGATGTAAGCGGCCAACCATTTCCCCAAAAGACATACAGCCACCATCACCGCGGCTATCAAGAAGATGTGGGGATGATCTACGAAGGCGCGCACGTTAATCAGCATGCCTACGCCAATAAGGAAGTAAGGGATAAATATAGCGTTGCCCACGAACTCAATGTGGTTCATCAACGGAGAAGAGGGCGGTATCTGACGGTTCAACACCAAGCCCACAAGGAAGGCGCCGAGGATTCCTTCCATACCTACAATCTCCATCAAGCCGGCACCGAGGAACATCAGCGTAATGACAAAGATATACTGCATCACAGCCTCGTCGTAGCGACGGAAGAACCAGCGACACACCGGGGGGAAGGAGAAAATTATGACAAGCCCGAGGAACACCACCTTGAGCAGTAGCCACACCCAGTCGTAGCCCCCGGCCTCGCCCTTAAACATACCGCCCACCACGGCAAGCACAAGAAGCACCAAGGTATCTGCCACAATGGTGCCGCCCACGGCTATGCTCACGCTCTGACGCCGCGAGAGGCCGTAGCGCAACACGATGGGGTACGTGATAAGGGTGTGGGAGGCATACATAGCTGCCATCAAGACGGAAGCAGCCAGGCCATAGCCCAAGAGAAGATGATTGGCCCCGAAGCCCAATAATATCGGGATGGCGAAACTACACAGACCCAGCACGGCCACACGGCCTTTTATCTTCTGGACATCCTGCATGTTCATCTCCAAACTGGCGAGGAACATGATATAGTAGAGACCCACTTTACCAAAGAGCTCAAAACTGCTGTCGCGGTCGAGGAGATGGAATCCGTGGGGGCCAATTAAGACGCCGGCGAAAATCATTCCCACGATGGCGGGAATGCGCAAGCGAGTCAAGAACATCGGAGCGAAGAGAATGATGCTCAGCACCACGAAGAATATCCACGTGGGGTCGACAATAGGTAAATATGTGGCCAGCTCTCTCATTCTGTCTACAAAGGAAAGAAAAACTTTGGAGTTAAAGGTGCTTATCCAATAGAAAATTCTAATTTTGCACTCGTAAGCCCCGCTATATCTTTATATAAGGACGGGAGGCTATTATAAACTTAGAAAAATATTACAGAAAATATGAGAGTAGCAATTGTAGGCGCCAGCGGTGCCGTAGGCCAAGAATTTCTTCGCGTCCTGGCCGAGCGCGAATTCCCCATCGACGAACTTTTGCTCTTCGGTTCGCAGCGCAGCGCCGGTACTAAATACATGTTCCGCGGCAAGGAGCACACCGTAAAACTCCTTCAACACGGCGACGATTTCAAAGGCGTAGACATCGCCTTCACCTCTGCCGGCGCAGGTATTTCTAAGGAGTACGCAGAAGACATCACTCGCTACGGTGCCGTGATGATTGACAACTCTTCCGCCTTCCGCATGGACGAAGACGTACCCCTTGTAGTGCCCGAATGCAACGCCGAGGACGCCCTTGTAAGGCCTCGCGGCATCATCGCCAACCCTAACTGCACCACCATCATGATGGTTGTGGCGCTCAAGGCTTTTGAGAAACTCAGCCACATCAAGCGCATCCACGTCAGCTCTTACCAAGCAGCGAGCGGCGCAGGCCAGGCCGCCATGGACGAGCTTTATGAGCAATACCGCCAAGTGTTGGCCGGCGAAGAAGTGACGGTCGACAAGTTCGCCTACCAGCTCGCCTTCAACCTCATCCCTCAGATTGACGTGTTCCAGGACAACGGCTACACCAAGGAAGAGATGAAGATGTACTACGAGACCAAGAAGATTATGCACAGCGACGTAGAGACCAGCGCCATGTGCGTTCGCGTGCCCTCACTCCGCTCTCACTCCGAAAGCATTTGGATTGAGACCGAGCGCCCCATCAGTGTGGAGGAAGCCCGCAAGGCTGTAGAGGAAGGAGAAGGCCTCGTGTTGATGGACAACCCTGCCGAGAAAGAATACCCCATGCCGTTGTTCCTCGCCGGTAAAGACCCCGTGTACGTAGGTCGTATCCGCAAAGACCTGGCAAACCCCAACGGATTGACATTCTGGATTGTGAGCGACCAGATCAAGAAAGGCGCAGCCCTCAACGCTGTGCAGATTGCCGAATACCTTATCCGCGTAGGCAACATCAAGTAAAACTTAAAACTCCCAAGCACCATGACATTCACAGAAAAGTGTTGGCCCATTTTTGAGCAAGTGATAGCAGACTACCATAAGACCGACTGCGTAGACACACCTATCCAAAACCCCTACCCCGAGCGTTCCATAGAGTTTTATCTTTACTTGAAGTGCTGGATTGATACCGTGCAATGGCACTTTGAGGATTTGATTCGCGACCCGGAGATTGACCCCGCCGCAGCTTTGGTGCTGAAGCGCCGCATCGATAAGAGCAACCAAGACCGTACTGACTTGGTGGAGCTGATAGACAGCTACTTCCTCGACAACTATAAGGACGTTAAGCCCCTGGATGCCGCCACCATCAACACTGAGACTCCGGCTTGGGCAGTGGACCGCCTGAGCATCCTCTCTTTGAAAATATACCACATGCAAGAGCAGGCCGAGCGCACCGATGCTGACGAAGAGCACCTGAAGCGCTGTGCCGAAAAACTGGCCGTTCTTCGCGAGCAACGCATCGACCTCTCTATGGCCCTTGACACCTTGCTCGAAGACATTGCAGCGGGTCGCAAGTACATGAAGCTTTACAAGCAGATGAAGATGTATAACGATCCGGCAACGAACCCTGTTCTCTATGGGAAACGATAAAGCCGCGTTGAGGGGAGATCTTACAGCATCTGCTCGCATCAAGCATTTACTGGTAGTACGCTTTTCTGCCTTAGGAGATGTAGCCATGACCGTACCGGTGGTGGACTCCTTGGCACGTCAGCATCCCGATCTCCGCATCACCGTAGTTTCGCGACCGTTTTGTGCGCCACTGTTTGCCGCTCTGCCGGCCAACGTGGCGTTTTTTGGTGCCGATGTACAAGGCGAATACAAAGGAGTGAGAGGCTTGTGGAAGCTCTCGCGCCGCCTCAAGGCTTTGGGCATTGATGCCATGGCCGACCTCCACGATGTGCTACGCACCAAAGTGGTGCGCACCTTTTTGCGCTTGCAAGGGGTGACCGTAGCCGTCATCGACAAGGGCCGCAGCGAGAAGAAGCGTCTGGTAAGAGGTGAGCGAAAGCCCTTGCGCCACGGAGCAGAGCGCTATGCCGATGTGTTCAGAGCGTTGGGACTCTCCTGCACCGTTGACTATCAGCCACGACACAAAGCCCCCGATGCAGCGGGCCCATGCCGCATAGGGCTGGCTCCCTTTGCCGCCCACCAAGGTAAGATTTACCCCACGGAGCAGACCACGGAGTATCTACGCGCCCTATACCAGGCGCACCCCAAAGCCGAGGTCTATGTGTTCTGCAGTAAGGGCGAAGCCGAAAGCATAGAAGCGAAATGGACAAAAGAGTTTCCGCGCCTGGTGTTCGCCTGCCGGCAATACAAAGGGCTGAGTCAGGAACTCGAACTCATGAAGCAGCTCGATGTCATGGTGAGCATGGACTCTGCCAATATGCACCTGGCCTCCATCGTAGGCCTGCCGGTGGTCAGCGTATGGGGCGCCACGCATCCCTACGCTGGTTTCTTGGGCTACGGACAGAGCGAGGCCCACGCCGTGCAGCTCGACCTTCCTTGCCGCCCTTGCTCCATCTATGGCAACAAGCCCTGCCGCCACGGCGACTATCGCTGCCTGGCCGGCATCAGTCCGCAAAAAATACTCGAGCAGACAGAGCGTCTGCTGCAAGCCTAAGCCGCCCGCGCAGCTATGGTTTCCGAAGACAAAGACCATTCCCTTAAGATAAAAGATATGGAACAGAAGAATTTCACCATTGGCGTCATCATCTCCACCTACAACAATCCGCGCTGGCTGGAGAAGACGTTGTGGGGATATTTGTATCAGACGCGCCCCGCCGACGAGATTGTCATTGCCGACGACGGCTCGCGCGACGACACCCGCCAACTGATAGAGCGTTTCAAGTTGCAGCTGCCCATCAAGCACGTGTGGCACGAAGACCAAGGTTTCCAGAAAACAGAGATTCTCAACAAGGCCATCGTAGCTGCCGAGGCCGACTATCTCATCTTTACCGACCAAGACTGCATACCCCGCGAGGATTTTATAGCGACGCATGCCCGCCATGCCGAAAGGGGATATTTTCTCTCCGGCGGCTACTTCAAACTACCGATGGACACGAGCCTTTGCATTGCACAGGCCGATGTGGAAAGCGGCAATGCCTTCCGGCTGAAGTGGCTGCATGAGCGCGGACTGAAATACAGTTTCAAGTGCAGCAAGCTCTTCCGCAGCCCACTCTATGCCTGGCTGCTGAATCACATCACGCCGGCTCGCGCCAGCTGGAACGGCTGCAACGCATCGGGATGGCGCACCGACGCACTGGCCGTCAATGGCTTCAACGAGCAGATGCACTACGGCGGAGAGGACCGCGAGTTTGGCGAGCGCCTGGTCAATCTCGGCCTGCGCTCCAAGCAGTTGCGCTACTCGGCCATTCTTCTTCACCTCGACCACAAGCGCCCCTATAAAAACAAGGAGGAGATAAAGAAGAATGTAGCCATCAGAAAAAACACCCGCCGACAGCGAATCATCGAAACGCCCAACGGCATCCGAAAGTGAGATGCCGGACGCCATTTTCGAAAGTCTGATCTAGGAAAAACTAGGTCTTAAGAAATTTTTCCTAGGTCTTGCGGAATTTTTCGTAGATCAGACTTTCGAAACGTGGGCTCTTGAAGACTGAAAAATCAGAGAGCCGGCGTTGTTTTTTAGCAGTCAAGATGTCGTGCCGACAAGTGCTGGGATGCAGAAAACACCTCTCGCCTTTTGCCCCTTGACTTACACTCATTTATTAGCAAACTACTAAGAAAAACCAGTAAGCTACCAGGAATTTCTAGTAAACTAAGAGTTTTTCCTAGTAGCTTACTAAGAAACGGCCAAAAATGCCTACTGATTCTCAGACAGTTACAAAGTCTCAGAAAAGAAAGAGAAAGAGCCTTGCAAAATTCTGCATCGGCAGTGGCGTCAATGAAACTTTTTTAGCTACCTTTGCTATGTTCAAATGAGCACCTAGCACATTGACAGAAACAATATCTAAATATACCAAACAACTATGGCACAAGTACCCGAATTTAAGTACGCTCCGATGTTCCAACTCGGAAAAGACACCACAGAGTATTATCTGCTCACCAAGGACCACGTCAGCGTGGGCGAGTTTGAAGGCCACCCCATCCTCAAGGTAGAGACAGAGGGCTTGACCAAGATGATCAACCAAGCCTTCCGCGATGTATCCTTCTTGCTTCGCCGCGAGCACAACGAGCAAGTAGCAAAAATCCTGAGCGACCCCGAAGCCTCAGACAACGACAAGTATGTGGCGCTCACCTTCTTGCGCAACGCTGAAGTAGCCGCCAAGGGTCAGCTCCCCCTCTGCCAGGACACCGGTACTGCCATCGTTCACGCCGAGAAGGGCCAGCAGGTATGGACCGGCTACTGCGACGAAGAAGCCATCGCTAAGGGCGTGTACAAAACCTACACTGAAGAAAACCTGCGCTACTCGCAGAACGCTCCGCTCAACATGTACGACGAGGTGAACACCCGCTGCAACCTCCCCGCACAGATTGACATCGAAGCCACTCACGGCATGGAATACCACTTCCTCTGTGTGACCAAAGGCGGTGGCTCTGCCAACAAGACATACCTCTATCAGGAAACCAAAGCCATCTTGAATCCTGCCACGCTCGTTCCGTTCATCGTCGGCAAGATGAAGACCCTCGGCACAGCGGCTTGTCCTCCCTACCACATCGCAGTGGTAATCGGCGGCACATCGGCAGAGAAGAACCTGCTCACCGTGAAGTTGGCCTCCACCAAATACTACGACAACCTGCCCACCACCGGCGACGAGACAGGTCGCGCCTTCCGCGACGTAGAGCTTGAAAAGCAACTCTTGGAAGAGGCTCACAACATCGGACTCGGCGCTCAGTTTGGCGGTAAATACTTTGCCCACGACATCCGCGTGGTACGTCTCCCACGCCACGGCGCCAGCTGTCCCGTAGGTCTCGGCGTGAGCTGCTCTGCCGACCGCAACATCAAGTGTAAGATTAATAAGGATGGTATCTGGATTGAGAAGATGGACGACAATCCCTCTAACCTCATCCCCGAAGAGTTGCGTCAGGCAGGCGAAGGCAACGTGGTACGCATCGACCTCAACCAGCCCATGTCCGAAATTCCGAAGGAGCTCTCCAAGCACCCCGTGAGCACACGCCTCTCGCTCAACGGCACCATCATCGTGGGCCGCGACATTGCTCATGCCAAGATTAAAGAACGCCTGGACGCCGGCGAGCCCATGCCCGAATATCTGAAGAACCACCCCATCTACTACGCCGGACCGGCTAAGACTCCGGAAGGAATGGCTTGCGGTTCAATGGGCCCCACTACTGCCGGCCGCATGGACTCTTACGTAGACCTCTTCCAAAGCCACGGCGGCGCAATGGTGATGCTGGCCAAGGGCAACCGCTCACAACAAGTGACCGACGCCTGCAAGGCTCACGGCGGTTTCTACCTCGGCTCCATCGGCGGACCTGCTGCCATCCTGGCACAGAACAACATCAAGAGCATCGAGTGCGTAGAATACCCCGAACTCGGTATGGAAGCTATCTGGAAGATTGAAGTAGAAGACTTCCCCGCCTTCATCCTCGTAGACGACAAGGGCAACGACTTCTTCCAACAGATTAAGCCTCGCTGCGCATGTAAGTAATACCCCACAGGCAGGACCGACAAAGAAATCCTACGGGAAACCTGCTGTTGGTCCTGCCTTTATTTTCTCTCTTGAGAAAGCCACTGAGCACTCCACCACACCATTTATCTTATTCTACAGAAAACTATGTTACAAAAAATCTGCAGTTTCATCTTCCACAAGTTGATGGGTTGGAAAAGCATCGTTGATGTGCCCTACTTTGACAAGTGCATCATCTGCGCAGCACCCCACACCAGCAACTTCGACCTCTTCCTCGGCAAACTCTTCATCACTGCCGTGGGACGCAAGAGTGGCTTCGTGATGAAGAAAGAATGGTTCGTAGGTCCGCTGGACTACATCTTCCGCAACTGGATGGGCGGCATCCCCGTCAATCGTGGTAAAGGCACAGCGCTCATTGCCGAACTGGTGGAGATAGCCAACAACAGCGAAACATTCCGCTTGGCGCTCACCCCCGAAGGCACCCGCAAGGCCAACCCTAAGTGGCACCTCGGCTTCTACGTCATCGCATCGCAAGCCAAACTCCCCATCGTCTTACTCGGCTTTGACTATGAGAAAAAGGAAGTGAGAATGGAAAAATATATCATGCCCTCAAAAGACCGCAAAGGCGACTTGCGCGAGATACAACTCTACTTTAAAGACTTCAAAGGCCGCCACCCCGAAAACTTTGCCATCGGCGTGGAATAAGGTATTCACCATCTGCTCCTCTGCTTTATGAAACACTGCACACTGCTCCTCTGCCTTTTCCTGCAAGTTGCAATAGCCCTTGCACAACCGGTTGCGCGCTTCATAGATGTGCGCCACGAGTTCGGGTCTATCACCTGGCAGAAAGCCGCCGTAGCCAATTTCGTTGTAACCAACGTGGGCAACACCCCGCTCCTTATCAACGACGTACACCCCGACTGCGGATGCACCGTTGTCAACTGGCCAAAGAAAGCAATAGCCCCCGGCGACTCAGCCACCATTTGCGCCACCTACAACGCAGAACTATTAGGCTCCTTCCAAAAGGCAATAGCAGTACACACCAATGCCGCCACGACACCCACCTATCTTGTGCTCTCCGGCGAAGTGGTGTTGCAGAAAGAAGAATACACCGGCGACTTCCCCTGTCAGATTGGCGAGATTTTCCTCAGCCACGACAATCTGGAATTTGATGATGTGCATAGCGGAACTTATCCCGAGAAGACCATCCTCATTTACAACAACGGAAAGAAGCCCTACCGCCCCGAGCTGATGCACTTGCCCAAATATCTGTTGGCCTTCTACGAGCCCGCCATGCTTGCCTCCGGTCGCGTGGGACGTATCATCGTACGCCTGGACACCGACATGCTGCGCGAGAAAGGCTTGACGCAGACCAACGTATACCTGAGCCGCTTCCCCGGCGACCGCGTGAAGAAGGACAATGAGATTAACGTATCTGTAACCCTCTTGCCGGAAATCAAAAAGACCAAGGCCGAACTCCTTTACGCCCCCGTCGCTCACCTCGACACCACTGTATTGAACATGGGCGAGATGGGCAATAAAAAGAAAGTGAAGGCCTATGTCACACTGACCAACAAGGGGGTCAGCGACCTTGAAATCCAAGCGCTGCAAGTTTACAATCCCGGTCTGGAGGCCTCTATCAAGAAGAGTATGCTTAAGCCCGGCGAAAGCCAAAAGCTGAAAATCACCGTACACGACAACAGCGATTATTTCAAAGGCCGCCGCCGCGTTCTGCTCATCACCAACGACCCCCGAGAGCCTAAACACATCATCGACATCATCGTAAAAAAGTAGAGTGTAAATTTCCCCAATAAAAAAAATACCCGTATCTTTGCACCACTCAATCGGAAAGTAGCGCAGTTGGTAGCGCACTACGTTCGGGACGTAGGGGTCGGGCGTTCGAGTCGCCTCTTTCCGACACAAGGCGACAAACGGTGAAAATCGTTTGTCGCTTTTTCATTTTCATTTCTGTAATTGTTTGAAAACAAGCGTATAATCTTGAATACTTCGTTCTCATTTTCTGTTCGATAATTGCCATTTTCGGCAGGGTGGACAAAAAGTAGGATGAACCCTCTGTAATTATATGATTTCCATATCTTTGTAGAAATTATCATTGATATGCTAAAAAAAATGCTTTTATTGTAGTTCTTCTGAGGTAG
>JAEIGA010012955.1_pt1 | contig 12686 bp, 14 predicted proteins | sample 9270691 | NCBI WGS metagenome assembly JAEIGA01 (sample SAMN17057246, study PRJNA624740) | gut metagenome | biome: biome; isolation source: fecal sample | host: Bos grunniens | place: China: Xizang | collected 2019 | reverse complement strand
TTTGGGTATGTGTGCTACAGTTGCCGCACAGCTGCCGACTGAGGGTGCTTTGGTGCGGAATATCACATTGTTTGCAGTGCTGATTTATGAGCTGTTTGGTCCTGTTATGACCCGCATGGCACTTACTGCCGCAGGAGAAATTAAGCCGAAAACCGATGAGGTCAAAAACCGTCGTGAGAACAAGCTGGTCGCCGCTAAGAGTGCAAAAAAATAAATAATGCTTAATGTTTTAACGCCGTAGATTAATCTACGGCGTTTTTTTGTTGTAAAATACTTGTAATCGTATAATATTCGTGGTATTATTATGATGAATTATTGTATTGTTTTCTTGGAGGGATATCGGTGGGCTACAGTAATCTGATGGATATGCATATTCATTCCGACAATTCGCATGATGCAGACCATTCGGTAACTCTGCTTTGTGAAAAGGCGGTTGCTAAGGGCTTGAAGGCGATTGCGGTGACCGACCATTGCGATTGCATTGGCTATAAATCGGTTAAGCAGGATATCATTTGCCGTCAGTCAGCCTTTGAGGTTAAAAAGGCACAGATGATTTTTAAAGGCCAGATTGAGGTTATTTGCGGTATTGAATTAGGTTCACCGGCACGCAATTTGGAAGCGGTTGATGATGTTTTGAAGAACGGTTTTGATTTTGTGTTGGCATCGGTACACCGTATCAAGGGTAAAAAGGTCAGTTTCGGGCATTATGATTTTTCGAGGGAAACTAACCGTCCGGAGTATTTGATTCCGCGTTATTTGGATGAGATTTTGGAAACAGTACAGTGGAATGGGTTTGATTCATTGGCACATTTAACCTATCCTTTCAGGTACTATCCTGCCGAGCTTTTGGCTGATTTTAAGCTCGAGGATTACCAAGAAAAAATAGATGCAATTCTGAAAACGTTAGCTAAGAACGGCAAGGCTTTGGAAATAAACACCGCTTGTGAGCCGTTTGAAATGGGTGGTAAGAATTATAATTTTCACCCCGATATAGAAATTGTCAAGCGTTTTCGTGAGCTTGGCGGTGAGTATATAACCGTCGGCTCGGACGCACATCAGTCATCTCGCGTGGGTGACCGAGTTGATTTAGCCTATGATATGGCAAGGTTGGCCGGTTTTGAGTGTGTAACTGTATATAAAAATCGCAAGCCTATGCAGATTTCGATATATTAAGGAGTATAAATATGAACGTAAAATTATTAAAGCTTTTGAGCAAAAATGCACGTTATACCGTAAATGAGCTTTCGGTTATGACCGGTCTTTCCGAGGAACAGGTTAAGGCTGAGGTTGACGAAATGGAGCGTGACGGTCTTATTCGCGGCTACAAGGCGGTCATTGATTGGGAGCGTTTGGACAGTGCTATGGTTTCGGCAATTATCGAGCTTAAGGTTGAGCCTCAGCCCGATGTTGGCTTCGAGCAGATTGCTGATGAGGTTAAAAAGTATCCCGAGGTTGAAACGGTATATCTAATGTCGGGCGGCTATGACCTTTGTGTTATTGTTAAGGGTAAAACCTTCCAAGAGGTTGCTATGTTTGTCGCAAAACAACTGGCACCTATGAAATACGTTGTTTCGACCGCTACACACTTTATCCTTCGCCGTTATAAGGAGCTTGATATTGAGCTTATCGGCGACGAGACCGATGATAGGGAGAAGATTTCGTTTTGATTGACTATAATAAGCTCTTAAACCCTACGGTGCTCGAGATAAAGCCGTCGGGTATCAGAAAATTTTTCGATATTGCCGCCGAGATGGATGATGTTATCTCCTTAGGCGTGGGTGAGCCGGATTTTCAAACTCCGTGGCACATACGTCAAGCCGGTATAAAGTCTCTGCAGGACGGCAAAACAAAATATACCTCTAACTGGGGCTTGATTGAGCTGCGTAAAGCCGTTGCCGACTATATGAAGGAGCAGAGCGGTGTTTCTTATGACCCGCAACACGAAATTTTAATTTCGGTCGGCGGAAGTGAGGCTATTGATGCTGCTATCCGTGCCATTGTGGGGGCCGGTGACGAGGTGCTTATAGTTGAACCGAGCTTTGTTTGCTATGGCCCTATTGTGCGTTTGGCAGGCGGTGTTCCGGTAGCTATTCCGACCAAGGCAGAAAATCGTTTTAGATTAACTGCCGAGGAATTAAAGGCACATATTACCGATAAAACCAAGCTTTTAGTGTTGCCTTACCCCGGTAACCCAACCGGTGCTATTATGGAGCGTGAGGATTTAGAGGATATTGCCGAGGTTTTAAGGGATACTTCAATTGCCGTCATTTCGGATGAAATTTATTCCGAGCTTACCTATACCGGCAACCGTCATTGCTCGATTTCGTCGATTGACGGAATGAAAGAAAGAACGGTTGTTATAAACGGTTTTTCAAAAGCCTATTCAATGACCGGCTGGCGTATGGGTTATGCCTGCGGTCCCGAGCCGATTTTAAGTCAAATGACTAAAATTCATCAGTTTGCCATTATGTCAGCGCCGACTACCTCGCAGTATGCCGCTATTGAGGCACTGAAAAATGGGCGGAATGACATTGAAAAAATGGTTGAGGAATACGATATGCGTCGCCGGCTTATGGTTAACGGCTTTAGAAATCTCGGATTGGATTGCTTTGAGCCGCAGGGTGCTTTTTATGCTTTTCCGAGCATTAAGTCCAGCGGTATGTCGTCGGAGGAGTTCTGTGAAAAGCTGTTGTATTCTAAAAAGGTTGCAATAGTGCCGGGTAACGCCTTTGGTGAAAGCGGTGAAGGCTATGTCAGAGCATCATATTGCTATTCGGTCAGCCATATTAAGGAAGCCTTAAGGCGTATCGGCGAATTTTTGGAAGATATAAAAAAATGAAGCTGAAAGCATTTGCGAAAGTAAATTTATCACTTGATGTTATTGGAAAACGTGCCGACGGATATCACACCTTGTGCTCAGTTTTTCAGTCGGTATCGCTTTGTGATATAGTTGAAATAAAAAGGACCGATACAATTAAGGTCAGGTGCTCTGACACTTCGATAAACGGTGAGGATAACCTTTGCTTTAAGGCGGCTCAAAGTTTTTTTGCTACGGCAGGTATACTGGGCGGTGCTGATATTTTTATCGAAAAGCATATTCCGTTAGCTGCAGGACTTGGCGGCGGTAGTACCGATGCAGGTGCAGTGCTAACAGGTCTGAATGAGCTTTACGGTAAGCCGTTAACCGCTGAGCAGTTGTTGGAAATAGGTTTAGCCTTGGGCGCCGATGTTCCGTTTTGTATGGTTGGCGGCACCAAGCTTTGCGAGGGTATCGGTGAAATTATGACCGAGCTGCCCAATTTGCCTGATTGCTATATTGTTATAGCCAAAAAGGGTAAAAAAAGCTCGACGGGTGATATGTACCGAGCCTTGGACAGTGATAATGGCCGTAAAAAAAGTGATGTAAAGAGTATAAAATCGGGGCTTGTAGGTAAAAACCTTAAGGAAATATTCAAGGGTGCCTACAACTGCTTTGAATCGGTTTCGGACCCGACCGCTTTAAATGAAGCGCGCAGGGTGACAAGCTATTATAATGCAGTTTATTGCGGCCTTTCGGGAGCAGGTCCGTCGGTTATAGCGGTTTTTGATAATCCAAACTGTGCGGTTATGACTTTAAAAGAGCTTGAATTTTTAGGTTTTGAAAGCTTTTTATGTGAGCCGACTGTTTCCGGTAACGAAATAATTTAATATTGATTAGAAAATAACACTTCTGCCAATAATTTTTGTGAAAAAAATAAAGGGAAGTGTTATTTTGTTTGTACTTATTAAAAAAATAGCTGAAAAATTTGACCGAAGGGTAGCCTTTCGGGCGGTTTGCTGTGCCTTGGTAACGGTGTTGGCTATGAGTATTGCAGGCTTTGATGCTAAATGCGATGAAATAAGAAGCAATGTATTAAGGCTGCATATTTTGGCAAATTCAGATGAGACTTACGACCAAGAACTTAAGCTAAAGGTGAGGGACATGCTTCTGACGGTATCAACCGAGGTGTTTGGCGGTTGTGAAACCGAAGAACAGGCGGTGGCTTTAGCCAAGGAAAATATTAACCGTTTTACAGATGAGGCAAAAAATGTCATTATCGAGAACGGCTTTGACTATGACGTAACAGTTGAGGTTGCCGATACGGTGTTTGAAACAAGAGATTATGAAGGATTTTCACTGCCGGCAGGCACTTATGAGGCTTTAAGGGTTCTGATAGGCGAGGGCAAGGGCAAAAACTGGTGGTGTGTGATGTTTCCAGCAGTGTGCCTGCCGGCAGCAGGTGACGGTAAGAGTTTTTCGGGTGTTTTGAGTGATGAAACCGCTCAAATTGTCGAGCAGCCGACTAAGTATAAGGCTCGTTTTAAAATGGTCGAGCTTTTTGAAAAAACCAAGTCCAAGCTTTCCAGGATTTTCGGCTAAGAAAAATTTTAAAAAATTGAAAAATAGTACTTGCTTTTTTTAGCAATATGTGTTATTATTCCTTTACTATGTGAAGAAAAGGAGAGGGGTGACAACATGAAAGAGGGTATTCATCCGCAGTATGAGACAGTTGTTGTAAAGTGTGCTTGCGGAGCTGAGTTTGAAACTCGCTCAACCAAGAAAGATATCCGTTTGGATATTTGCTCCAAATGTCATCCGTTTTTTACCGGCAGACAGAAGTTGGTCGATACCGGTGGTCGTGTAGACAGATTCAAAAAACGTTTTGGCATGGATGCTAAATAATTGTTTCGTTAGTCTAAGCCGCAGTTGCATTCCAACTGCGGCTTTGTCTTTCAGCGGTATAATATTTGCAGTTGGCAGGTGAGAAGATGAACGAATATAAAACCATAAGGCAAAAGGCTTCAGGCGAGTATGAGGAAAAACGTTCGCGGTTTATCGGAAGCGTTATTCCATGCACCACCGAGGCTGAGGCACTGGCGTTTATTGAAAAGCGTAAAAAGGAAACCTTTGGCGCCAGGCATAATGTTTATGCGTATATTTTGCGTGACAATAATATAACTCGGTTTTCGGATGACGGTGAGCCTCATTCGACCGCAGGAATGCCGACCTTGGAGGTTTTGCGTAAGCAGGGCTTGACTGATTGCTGTATGGTTGTCACACGTTATTTCGGCGGTGTGCTATTGGGTACGGGCGGACTTGTAAGGGCTTATACTGCGGCCGCCGGCTTGGCAGTTGAAAATGCAGGCATTGCTATAATGCGTGAATGCTATGAGGTTGCCGTAAGGTGTCCTTATTCCGATCATTCGAGCGTCGAGAGGCTTATTTCGGACTGCGGTGGCAGGGTTAAGGATAACAACTTCGCCGAGGATGTAACCGTTTTGTTTTCCATTATTGCCGGTGATTTCGAAAACTGTAAATTAAAATTTAAAGATACCTTTTGCGGAAGATTAGAGCCGGAAATTGTCGGTTCGGGCTTTGCAGAGGTCTAAAACCGCAGATTTTTGATAAATTTGCGGTTTTTTTGAAAATAAAAAAGTATTTCGACCGAAATTTTCGAATAATAGATTAGATACTTAAAAAAGGAGGGTTGTTATGGCACTACCGCAGGAATTTTTGATGGAGCTCAAATACCGAAACGATATTGAATCGGTTTTATCTACCTACATTGCTTTAAAACGGCGTGGCAGTAATCTTGTCGGCTTATGTCCGTTCCATAACGAAAAAACACCTTCCTTTACGGTGTACCCCGAAAACGGCTCGTATTACTGCTTTGGTTGCGGTCAAGGCGGCGATATAATCACATTTACTATGAAAATGGAAAATCTGGATTATATTGATGCTGTAAAAAAGCTGGCTGACAGGGCAGGACTTCGGTTGCCCGAGGATAATAAGGACGATAAGCAGCAACGACTTAAAAATGATATTTATGCAGTCAACTCAGAGGCAGGCAGGTTTTTTCATTCGGTTTTGATGAGTCCGCAGGGCAAGGCAGGTCTTGATTATTTTTTAGGCCGTGGGCTTTCCTTAAAGACGATTAAGCATTTTGGCTTGGGCTTTGCGCCGGATGATTGGCATGCACTTGAAAATCACTTAAAAAGCAAGGGCTTTACCGATTATGTTATTGCGGCGGCCGACCTTACAGCTAAGTCCGAGAAAAAGGATAAAAACGGGCGGCAGTTTACATACGACCGATTCCGTAACCGGATAATGTTCCCGATAATTAACATTCATGGCAAGGTAATAGGATTTTCGGGTCGTGCAATGCCGGGTAATGAAAAGCAGGGCGGAAAGTACATAAACACCTCGGATACCCTTGTTTATAAGAAAAGTCATAATATGTTCGCTTTGAATTTTGCCAAGAAGGACTGCTCGAAGCAGGCAATTCTGGTTGAGGGTAATATGGATGTCATAGCACTTCATCAAGCAGGGTTTACTACTGCCGTAGCGGCGTTGGGAACCTCCTTTACCGAGGAGCAGGCAAGACTGCTTGCCCGTTATACCAATGAGGTTGTGCTGACAATGGATGCCGATTCTGCAGGCGAAAAGGCAACCGAGCGGGCACTCGGTATATTAAGCGGTGTCGGTGTTAACATTAAGGTTTTACGCTTGCCTGAGTGCAAGGACCCTGATGAATATATAAAAAAATATGGTAATGCACGCTTTCAAAAGCTGATTGATAATGCGTTTAGCGCTATTGACTACCGATTGTTGCTTGCGGCTCGCGGTATTGATTTAGAGGCAACCGACGGTAAGCTGAAATACCTAAATAAGGCTTGCGAGGTTTTGGCAACATTGAATGACCCTATTGCGGTTGAGCTTTATACCGGACGGCTATCGGGTAAATACGGTGTGGCTAAGGATCGGCTTCAGGCTATAGTGAAAAATGTGCAGGATAATAAAAAGCGTCAGCAAAGCCGTAAGGAACTGCAGGAGGTTATAGCTCCTACCGTAAGGCGTGATGATGTTAATCCGCAAAAATTGCAGTTTAAGCGTGCGGCAACTGCTGAGGAAGCGGTTATATCAGCTTTAAAGCGGCATCCCGATATGTTGGAATACGTTAAATCGCGGCTTGACCCGTCGGACTTTTTGACCGACTTTAACCGAAGGCTGTTTGAACGCATTGTCAGCATAATAGAAACCGGACGGGACTTTGATTTGGTGCTTTTAGGTGATGATTTTTCACCGGACGAAATAGGCTACATTACCAAAATGCTTTTGGTTGGCGCGGCCGATACTAACCATGAAAAGGTCATAAGTGACAGTATAGATGTTATTTTGGCGGAGCGAAAGGCTTCTGATAAGCCTGATATCTCCGGCTTGGATGACGAGGCTTGGGCTTTGGCAATGGCAGATATTATCAAGGCTAAAAAGAAGTAAAGTGAATTTTTCTGGTCGACTTAAGGTATGTTGCCGGATTATTGTGTAAAAAATATAAAGGAATATGGGGTAAAATTTATGGAAAAGAAAAAAAGCAAATCTGAGGTTGATGAGATTATCGAAGAAACCGTCGGTAAAAATGAAAATTTGATAGATGATAGCTATACTAAGCAGGACGAGTCCGAGCATAAGGACGATTTTTTAGATATTGAGGACGAAGTCCCTGATAACCTTGAGAATCTGGAAATGGAGCCTCCTCTTTTAGAGCTTGACTTTGACGAGCCGACCGACGACGACCTCAAAATGACCGAAATTGAGGATGTTGAAAAAATTGAGGAAATTATTGCCTCGACCGATACAATTTCACTCGATGACCCGGTCAAGGTGTATTTAAAGGAAATCGGACGTGTGCCGTTACTTACTCCCGATGAGGAAATTGAGCTTGCAAAGCGTATAGGCGAGGGCAGTGCCTATGCTAAAAAACGCTTAACTGAGGCTAACCTTCGTCTTGTCGTTTCTATCGCCAAGCGTTATGTCGGCCGCGGAATGCATTTTCTTGACTTGATTCAAGAGGGTAATGTCGGTCTTATCAAGGCAGTTGAAAAGTTTGACCATACCAAGGGCTTTAAGTTTTCGACCTATGCTACCTGGTGGATTCGTCAGGCAATCACGCGTGCTATTGCCGACCAGGCAAGAACCATTCGTATCCCGGTTCATATGGTTGAAACCATTAACCGTCTTAAAAAGGTACAGAGTCAGTTGCTTCACGAAAACGGTCACGAGCCGAGTGAGGAGCTGATTGCCGAAAAGATGGAAATGTCGGTAGAAAGAGTCAGAGAAATTATGCGTGTCGCTCAGGAGCCGGTTTCAATGGAAACGCCTATCGGTCCTGAGGAGGACAGCAGACTGATGGACTTTATCCGTGATGAGGAAGCTTTGGCTCCCGATGATGCCGCCTTAAAGACCATTACAAACGAGGATATTGATGCGGTTTTGAAAACTCTTACCCCTCGTGAAGAAGCCGTAATCCGTCTGCGTTTTGGCTTGAAGGACGGAAGATGCCATACTCTTGAGGAGGTCGGCACCGAGTTTGAGGTTACACGTGAGCGTATCAGACAGATTGAGGCTAAGGCTTTAAGAAAACTCCGTCACCCCGTAAGAAGCAACAAGTTTAAGGACAGATAAGGGAATAAAAGTGAAATACACATATAAAACCAAGGGCGTTTGCTCAAGTACAATCAATTTTGAGGTTGAAAACGGTGTTATAACCGAGCTTCAGTTTATCGGCGGCTGCAACGGTAACCTTAAGGGCATCTCTTCGCTTTGTAAGGGGATGCGGATTGAGGAGGTTATTGAGCGTTTGGAGGGAATCAGGTGCGGTTTTAAGTCAACCTCCTGTCCTGACCAGCTGGCCAAGGCCTTAAAGGAAGTACAATAATTTTGACATATAAAGGTCGGTGATTAAAAATGTTTGACGAAGATATTAAAATTGCGTCATTGGGTAAGAATAAACCTAAAAAGGACGTACATTCTTCGGTGCTGGACGAGTATACCCGTGAATCTCAAAAGGGCAATACCGACAAAGCTAAGGAGCTGGGCAGACTTTTAGCACAAGAGGTTGTTTCGCATATAAATAGCTTTCCGGTTGATGAAAACGAATCGGGTAATGCCGGTATGGCGGTACAACGCGGTGTTATGATGACTTTTGCAACCGTTATAGCATTAGAGGAAAACATATTCAGTACGGTTGTGCATCAAACCGCCGAAAACAGCTTTAATTCTGAGTTAGAAAAGCTTTCACCTGACATTTATAATGCCGTAAGTGATTCGGGTGCGTTTTCGTTCTATTATCTTGCTTACCGCAGAGGAACTGAGGTTGTGCGTCGAATGGGACAGACCTTTGCTATGCTTTGCTCCCACGACGGTGACCCGGTTTATCAAGAGTTAGGCGAGGCTATTTACTGCTGGTTTAAGTCTTTTGCTGAAAAAACAATCAACAGTTCGGGACTTGAATGAATATAATTTTAAATTTAATTTGGAGGAAATAAAAATGAAGGTTACTAAGGATATGTTAATTGGAGATGTTTTAGATTTTGACAGAGGCACTGCTGAGTTTTTCTTTGAAATCGGTATGCATTGCTTAGGCTGTCCTGCCTCCAGAGGCGAGTCTATTGAGGATGCCTGCAAGGTTCACGGTACCGACTGTGAGGCATTGTTGGCTAAAATCAATGCTTATTTGGAGTCTAAATAATGTCGGTTGATAACCGATTAAAGAAAATCGCCGGAATGGTAAGGAGAGGTTCGACGGTTGCCGATATCGGCACCGACCACGCTTATCTTCCGGTGTTTCTTGTAAAAGAAGGCATTATTGATAAGGCGTTTGCCTGCGATGTCAGCGACGGTCCGCTTGAAAATGCACGTATTAATATAGAAAAATCGGGCGTTTCGGGTATTATAACCCGAAAGGGTGACGGTCTTAATGCGGTTGAGCCTTTTGAGGCAGATACCTTTATCATTGCCGGTATGGGCGGGGATTTGATTGCCCGGATTTTAGGGGCTTCACCATGGATTCGTGATGAAAAATATGACCTTATTTTACAGCCGATGACCGCCGTTGAGGATTTGAGGGAGTATCTGTGCCTTAATGGATTTGAAATTATTTTAGAGCAGGCGGTAAAAGCTCAAAATAGGATTTATACCGTAATGAAGGTGCGGTTTTCGGGCAAGGCTTTAGAAAGCAGTCCGTTGTTTTACTTTTTCGGCAAGCTTATTGATAATATCGGTGAGGACGAATTGGTTTACATAAACCGCAAAAGGCGGATTATAGGTGAATTGGCAGAACAAATAGTGGATATTGATTCACAAAAGGTCAAATATAACCGTTTGGTTGAGGCAATTGAGGAAATTGATAAGATTATAGGATAAATTATGGGAATTGACGGAATTTATTTATATCAACTGAAAAGTCAGCTCGCTGATGCACTTCGGGATGCTCGAGTCGATAAAATACACCAGCCTTCTAAGGAAGAGCTGGTGCTTCAGCTACGCTCGGCTTCGCTAGGCGGAAAGCGGCTGCTTATATCGGTAAGACCGTCGGCTCCGAGGATAAATTTCACCGAGGTATCTTATGAAAATCCTGCCGAGCCGCCGATGTTTTGTATGCTGATGCGAAAATATCTGTCAGGTGCAAGGTTTGTTTCGATTGAGGACAACGGCTTTGAGCGAATGGTTACCCTTGTATTTTCTTCGACTAATGAAATGGGTGACCGTTCTCAGGTCAAACTTATTGTTGAGCTTATCGGCAAGCAAACCAATATTATTTTGGTTGACGGTGACGGAAAAATTGTTGATTCACTTCGCCGTTCCGATATCGAGGCGTCAGGCAGGCTTATTCAACCGGGTGCTGTGTATACTTTGCCTGAAAAGCAGGAAAAGCTTAATATATTAACTGCTTCGGTAGGCGAAATTACTGAAAAAATTAAGCATTCAACCGAGTGTGTTTCCAAGGCACTTGTCGGTGCGGTTGACGGATTTTCACCGCTTATAGGACGTGAGATGTGCGTCAGAGCAGAAATTGATACTGATAAACCGGGTAATATGCTGACGGTATCGGAGCTTAAAGCCTTAGAGCAGACTTTAAATGAATTTCGTGACCGTTTTAATGATATTAAGCCGACGGCTTTGGTTGATAAAAAGGGCGTGCCGTTTGAATATTCGTATTGCGATATAGTGCAGTACGGTTTGTCTGCCGAGAAACATTATTTCAACAGTCTTTCCGAGCTTTTAGAGGCAGTTTATTCCGAGCGCGATAAAATGGAAAGAATCCGTATTTTCGGCAACGATTTGGTTAAGCTTATAAATACGCTTTTATCGAGAACAGCCAAGAAGCTGCTTATCCGTCAAAAGGAGCAGGAAAAGTGCAAGGACGGTGAAAAATGGCGTGTTTACGGCGAGCTTTTAAAGGCAAATCTTTATGCGGTTGAGCGAGGTGCTTCGTATGTCGAGGTGCAGAATTACTATGACCCCGAGCTTAAAAATGTGCGAATCCCCTTAAATGTCACTTTGTCACCTGCGCAAAATGCTCAAAGGTATTTTAAGGAATACAAGCGTTGCTGCAATGCTGCCGCAATGTTAGGCCAGCTGATTGACGACACACGGGAAGAATTAAGGTATCTCGAAAGCGTTGCTGATGAACTGAACCGCGCTATGACGGTCAGTGACCTTAATGAGATTAAGGCCGAATTGCAGACTGCCGGGTACTTGCGTGCTTCAAAGGACCGTAAAAAGCTGCCAAAGGCTGCGGCACCCTTGGAGTTTACTTCGCCTGACGGTTACCGAGTTTTGGTTGGTCGTAACAACCGTCAGAATGACGAGCTGACCTTAAGAATTGCCAATGATTATGATATGTGGTTTCATACTAAAAATATCCCCGGGTCACACGTAATTGTTTTTACTAACGGTGATGAGCTGCCTGACAGCACAATACTTTTTGCCGCTACGCTTGCGGCTAAGCATTCAAAGGCATCCGGCTCGTCCTCGGTGCCGGTCGATTACACACGTGTAAAATATGTTAAAAAGCCGTCGGGGGCTAAGCCGGGAATGGTGATTTATAAGACCAATCAAACGGTTTATGTTAGGTTCGACTACACCAAACAGAGGTGAAGAAATTTGAAAATAGGCATATCAAACGCCTGCCTTTATCCTATGGAAACAGAAAAATCGTTGGAACTTTTAGGGGAAAACGGAGTTTCAGTTACCGAAATTTTCTTTAACAGTCCGTCAGAGCTTAAGCCTGAATTTATTGCTGAATTGGATAAAATACGAAAGCATTACGGTATTGAAATCAGAACAATTCATCCTTGCGGGTCGGTGGGTGAGCCGTATTTTCTGTTTTCGGAATACGAGCGCCGTTATCGGGACACGTTTGAATTCTACAAGCAGTATTACTATGCTTGCGAGGTTTTAGGTGCTAAGGCGGTTGTACTTCATGGGGATAGTCTGCAGGGGCATATACCAATGGAGCAGTATGCCGAAAGGCTTATTGAAATGGACTGTGAGGCAAATAAATACGGTGCCGGCATTTGTCACGAAAATGTCAATCGGTACAGAGGTGCAACACCCGAGAATATCCTTAAGCTCAGACGTTTGACCGATGACCGCCTGAAGTTTACCTTTGACATAAAGCAGGCGGTGCGTGACGGTTGCGGTGTGGACGCGATGTATACTGCTATGCGGGGCAATATCGTAAATGTGCACATCAGTGACAATTCGCCCGAGGCGGATTGTATGCTTCCGGGCAAAGGTGATTTTGATTTCAGAAACCTTTTTCGAAGGCTTGAGGATGATAATTATGATGGTGCCTGCCTTGTAGAGGTTTACCGCTATGCTT
>JAEIGA010012954.1_pt1 | contig 12686 bp, 5 predicted proteins | sample 9270691 | NCBI WGS metagenome assembly JAEIGA01 (sample SAMN17057246, study PRJNA624740) | gut metagenome | biome: biome; isolation source: fecal sample | host: Bos grunniens | place: China: Xizang | collected 2019 | reverse complement strand
CATCTTTGCAGCGATCTCGGTACCACGCTGGAAAATTGCCTGAGTATACTTCTCCAACTGCTCATAATCCTCGCGCGAAACGATGCCCTGAGCTATAATCTCCTCCTTCGAAATATCCTCATCGTGTCCCTCGGCAGCCTTGGTTGTAGGGGTGATGATAGGGGTTGGAAACTTCTGATTCTCAACCATACCCTCCGGCATCTCGACACCGCAAATTACGCGCTTACCAGCCTTGTACTCACGCCAAGCGTGACCCGAAAGATAACCACGAATAACCATCTCAACCTTGAAAGGCTCGCACTTGTGACCTACGGTAACCATTGGGTCTGGAGTAGCGATTTTCCAGTTAGGGAGAATATCGGTAGTTGCGTCGAGGAACTTAGCTGCAATTTGGTTAAGTACCTGACCCTTGAAAGGAATACCCTTTGGCAATACAACATCGAAAGCCGAAATACGGTCAGAAACGACCATTACAAGATAATCACCCTCGATGCTATACACATCACGCACCTTTCCCACATAGTGAGCGGTCTGGCCGGGCAACTGCAAATTAGTTTTAACGATTGCTTCCATTTAATGTAAATTTATTGATTTTCACTCTTTATGGGTGCAAATATAGCAATAAAATTGACAATTGACAATTGATGATTGAAAATTAGAGATGAGAGATAAAAAAAATGACAAATATCCCCAAATAGGAATGTTCGCCAGCAGCTTAATGAATATTCAAATATTTATGCATTTTTTAACAATATATTTCTAGTGCTTAATCGAAACCAGAATATTAAGATTATTAAATTTTTTTAATTTTACATTATATACTATTTAAACTTATCTGCTTTAAATTTGTAAGCAACTTACCCGATTTAGATTTCAAATTGTCAAAACCACGCATTTTTACCCAAAATAAATTTGGCAGTTTTACAGTTTATTTCTATCTTTGCGAGTTGGAATACACATATATATAATATAAACAAACGCTTATGGTTAAAAAAATTGTACTATCAATTACTGCTATTCTGTTCGCATGTGCTTCGGTACTTGCCCAGAATCATCAGATCTCAGGTACAGTTACCGGCCCGGACGGCACTCCGGTTGTCGGTGCTACCGTAGTGGTAGAAGGCACCACTATCGGTACTTCAACCGATTTGCAAGGAAACTATGCGCTTTCGGCGCCAGTAAATGGTGTACTTGTATTCTCGTTTATCGGTTATGAAGATACCTCAGTTGCCATCAATGGCAAAACTGTTGTAAATGTAGCCCTCAGAGAGGCTTCGAAGACTATTGACGATGTTATTGTCGTAGCCTTCGGTGAGGCAAAGAAGGACGCATTTACAGGTTCGGCTAAGGTCGTTTCGTCTGACGACCTGAGCAAAACTCAATCTTCGAATGTATCGGACGCTTTGGTCGGAAAGGTTGCTGGCATGCAGATGACCTCATCGTCAGGCCGTCCAGGTGCAGGTCAAAGCATCACAATCCGTGGTGTAGGTTCAATCAACGCAGGTACTGCTCCATTGTGGGTTGTTGATGGTATGCCTTACGAAGGTGATATCAACAATATCAACCCTGCCGATATCGAGTCTATCACTGTGCAGAAGGACGCTGCTTCGAACGCTTTGTATGGCGCTCGTGGTGCTAATGGCGTGATTATGGTCACCACCAAGCGCGCGAAGATGGGCGATGCTCGCATCACCTTCGACGGTAAGTGGGGTGTAAATACTCGCGCATTGCAGACCTACGACTATGTTGATAATGCAGGCGAGTACTACGAGTTGCATTATCGCGCACTCTACAACAACTATCGTCTTAGCAACAAGAGCCACACCGAGGCACATAGATTGGCTAACAATCTCCTCACTTCTACAGAAGCTGGAGGTTTGGGATATAACACTATGACCGTACCCGAGGGACAGCTCCTTATCGGTACTAATGGTAAGTTAAACCCTAACGCAACCGAAGGTCGTTTGGTGACAATGGAGGACGGTAGCACCTATTGGGTAAAACCAGAGGATTGGTTGAACGAACTCTACAAGCCATCATTCCGTCACGAATACAATGTCAATGTTTCGGCTGCAGGCGAGAAGTCTAACTTCTTTGCTTCGTTTGGCTACTTAGAGAACAATGGTATCATCTACGGCTCACGACAGGAGCGTTACACTGCTCGTTTGCGCGCAGACTACCAGGCAAAGAAGTGGTTGAAGGTTGGAGGAAACTTCTCTTACACCCATTTCGATTGGTTGGCAGGTAATAGCAACGAGGGTGCAAGCGATGGTGGTAATGTATTTGCAACAGCAATCAACACTGCTCCTATCTACCCTATTTACATCTACGACGGCAACAAGAACCACATCTACGATGAGTGGGGATTTCCTCGCTACGATAATGGTAGTGGTATCAACGCTGGTATGAAGCGCCCTTCGAGTGGCACTTCGAACGAGTTGCAGGAGATGCGTCTCAACAGATACAATAGCGAGGGTAATGCCTTCACAGCAAATGGTTTTGCAGAGGTTCGTTTCTATCGCGACTTGAAGTTTGTATTCAATGCAGGTGTTAATATCGACGAGACCCGTTCGACTTCGATGCTCAACCCATACTATGGACAATTCGCTCCAGAAGGAGGTTTGGTTTCGAAGTATCACGACCGTATCCTCGCCTACAACTTGCAGCAGTTGCTCAACTATACTCACACATTCGGCATTCAGCACAATATCGATGTGTTGGTTGGTCACGAGATGTATAGTAGAGGTGTATATTACCTTGGAGCAAGCAAAGGTAATATGTTCTCGTACGATTACGACGAGTTGGCAGGTTTGGTTGTAGATAAGCAGCAGGCATCTTCTACATTGGCACGATACAACAACGAAGGATACTTTGTCCGCGCACAGTACGACTACGACCAGCGCGTATTCGTATCGGCTTCGTATCGTCGTGATGCATCGTCGAAGTTCCACCCTGACCACCGTTGGGGAAATTTCTGGTCTGTATCGGCTGCTTGGTTGATGAACAAGGAGAGTTGGTTCAATGTTCCGTTTGTTGATGTATTGAAGGTTAAGGCTTCGTATGGTTCGCAGGGTAATGATGGTATTGGAGATTTCCTCTATACCGATATGTACTCTATCTCGAATGACGGACAGGGCGGAATTGCTACAATCTTCTCGCGCAAGGGTAATCCAAATATCACTTGGGAGACAAACGGCAACCTCAACATTGGTGTAGAGTTCGGACTCTTCGGCAATCGCCTCTACGGAAATCTCGACTATTTCCATCGTAAGACATCGGATATGTTGTTCCAGTTGTCGGTAGCCCCTTCTCTTGGTTATACTTCATATTACACCAACATCGGAGATATGGTTAATCAGGGTGTAGAGCTCGAATTAGGTGGAGATGTTATGCGTCGCAGAAACTTCGTATGGACACTCGGTTTGAACCTTACTCACTACAGGAACAAGGTTACTCGTCTTCCGGGTGAATACAAGCAAAATGTTACCAGCGATGGTAAGACCGTAGGTTATGATAGTGGTAGTTACTTCCTCGCAGAGGGACACTCTCGCTATTGCATGTACTTGCCTACATACGCAGGTGTAAACTCAGAGGGTGAATCGACATGGTACGCATACCAAACTGACGAAACAACAGGAGAGTATGTTGTAGATGAGAATGGTAATAGAAAGCGTTATATTACCAACAACTACAATATCGCATACCAATATGGTCGAGAGATTCAGGGTGACACAACACCTGCAATCTTTGGAGGTTTCAACACCGCATTTATGTTCTATGGTGTAGATGTATCGGCAAACTTCACTTACCAGATTGGCGGTTTGACATACGATAGCGGTTACGCATCTATGATGGCTTCGCCTATGCAGACTTCGGTAGGTTTTGCCCTCCACCGCGACTTGTGGGACGCTTGGAGCGAGACAAACAAGGATAGCGATATTCCTCGTTTCCGCTACAACGACCAGAACTATGCTGCAACTTCGAGCCGATTCTTGATCGATGCTTCGTATCTCAACATTCAGAACATCACCGTCGGCTATACACTTCCTATAAACATTACTCGCAGATTCTTGGTTGAGAAGTTGAGAGTATATCTATCGTGCGACAATGTTTACTACTTCTCACAGCGTAAAGGTCTCGACCCTCGTCAATCTATTTCGGGAGCTGGAAACCCTTACACATACGCCCCAATCCGTTCGTTCTCGGGTGGTGTAACTATTACATTCTAAACTTAGAGAGAAAGGAGATTTAGAATATGAAAATGAATAATAATATATACAAGTTGGCAGCCCTATTGTTTGGTTCATTACTTTTGACCACAGGCTGTATCGAAGAGACCTACCCATTAGATGGTTCGGGAACAAGCGGACAGATAGACAAATCCGAGTTTGCAGCAGATGGTTTGGTTGCATCTATTCCGGCTATTCTCATCACTAACAATATCTACGGACAAGATAGCCACGAGGATTTCGGTTACCCTACAATGATGGCGACATTCGACCGTGCTATCGGCGAGGTGTTACCTATGGGTAGAAACCAGTATCGTGACCGTTTCCAATACTATTCATACCAGATGTATATCGGTCCTACAGGCTATTGTAGTTTGGTATGGTATCACTACTACCAGTTCATTAAGATCACAAACGACCTTATCAGAACTTGTGGAGATAATGATTCGCTCAAAGAGCAACGAGGTATTGCAAAGGCTTTCCGCGCACTCTACTACCTCGATTTGGCGCGTTTCTACGACCCACTATATGCTATATCGACAGAGGTGCCATCATACACCACCGAGTTGGCAAATGTTGCAGGTCTTACCGTGCCTATCGTAGATGAGAATACCACAGAGGCAGGTATAAAGGAGAATGGCAACCCTCGTCGTCCTCGTGAGGAGATGTTCCAATTCATCTTTGACGATTTGAATGATGCCGAGGAGTGTCTTGCTAATTATGTTCAGACGGTTAAGAACCGCCCTTCATTAGCTGTTATCTACGGTTTGAAAGCTCGTGCATACCTTTGGTTGGGAGGTTTCAAAGATGACATCTACGACACAGAAGTATATAAGGATGTTGTTACTGGTGAGAAGGCTTATAGAAAGGCTGCAGAGTATGCTCGTAAGGCTATCACAGCATCGGGCTGCACACCTCTTACAGAGAGCGAATACTGCGACCCTATCAACGGCTTCAACAAGGCTAACAATGCTTGGATGTGGGCAATGATTCAGTCGAGCGAGACTGTGATTTCGAACTTGCACTCTTGGGCTGCACACATGTGTTGCGGTGCAGGTTGGGGATATGCATCTGGTGCGCTTCCAGGCGTTCGTAAGGCTAGCTACGAGCGTATGTCGGATACAGACTTCCGCAAGAAGTTGATTGTCGGCCCTGATACATCATACGACAAGTATAAGAGCGTGACCAACCTCTCGAAGAAAGAGTGGTCGGAGTTTGGTATCGATGCAACAGGAATTCTCCCATACTCTCACTTGAAGTTCCGCACAAACGGAGGCGAGAAGACCGATAGCTCTTCGGGTAATGTGGTTGATATTCCATTGATGCGTATAGAAGAGATGTACTTCATCGAGGCAGAGGCTACTGCACACTACGATGAGGCAACAGGTAAGAGCCTTATTGAGAGCTTTATGGTTGCACATCGCGACCCTAAATACACATTGCAGACTTTGGATCTCGTACACGAGATTATCTTCCAGAAGCGTTGCGAGTTCTGGGGCGAGGGTGTGTTGTTCTTCGACTTTAAGCGTTTGGATATTAGCCTTGACAACGCTTACGATGGAACAAACGCACCTGCTGGACTCGACTTCTCGTCGATAGGCCGTTGCCCTGCTTGGAACATCTGTATTCCAACCACAGAGGTACAGCAGAATAAGGCACTTCAAGGTAAGAATAACCCAGACCCTTCGATGACACTCAAAGCGAAGAGTGAAATGCCTGAATAGTGAGTATTGATTTATAAAAATAGATAAAACAGAATATGAGAAAGTTAAAAGTATTATATTTTGCACTTATAGCACTGGTTGCAGGAGTTCTCTTCTCTTGTACCAACGACTATGAGCCGGGAGAGCAAGCTACCGGAGCGCAGGTTATGTTTTTGCCGTCGAATCCTACTTTGATAGAGTTTGATGGTACCGAGGGAGAGGAGGTTCAACGCCTTACTTTGTCGCGCGTAAATACAAGGAAGCTTGAGGATGTTTATATCATGGTTGAAGCAGACGAGGAGTATAAAAACCTCTTCAAAATCAATGACTACAACATTGTCACCTTCCACCCAGGCGAAGCCAAAGCTGACCTCGTAATTACAGTGGACAAGGAGAAATTCCAGGACAATAAAGTCTATTCGGTAAAGTTCTCCATTGCGGACAAGTACCAAGTAACCCCTTATGGTTATAGTGAGTGGACTGTAGATTTCGGACTTAACCCTTGGCTCCCATTCAAGAATGCGGAGAACAAAGTTATTACTGGTAAGTTCCGTGGTCTTTCGGTGCTTGATTACTTGTTGGGAATCTCGGTTCCTGCTGAAATCGAAACCAAAATCTACTATCACAAGGATAATCAATCAGGTGTTAAGGAGTTGTACAAGGTTGAAAGTCCTTGGGTAAGTTCGCTCGTAAACTTGTTTGAGGGAGCAACCACAGAGGATGTTATTAACTCATTCGAAACAACCCTACCTCTTCCAGGCTTGGTTATCGATTGTACCGACCATAACAATGTTAAAATTGCTGAGCAGAAGTGGGGCTTAAAAGATATTTATGGAGTATGGTATGGCCCTGAAATGCCATTCGGAGATGGTGTTCTCGCAGCAGAAGGCGGTTCTCTCGAAGATGGTGTTATTACATTCCCTAAGGGAGGTATCGCATTTGCATTTGAGGTATTCCTATCCGATTCAACGCCATTAACTTCTTACATTGGCGAGTACGGAGGTAACCAGAGTGGCCTTTTCCGCGTTATTCTTCCTGGATACGAGGTGGCAGACTACACCTTGGCTGGTACATACAAGGGTATGGAGGTTGCTGCTGACAACAAGACCGTATATGCTAAGTTAGAGCTAACCTACGGAGATGATGTAAAGGGTGTCAAATATCTTGTTGTAGAGGGCGATATTGAGAACCACCCAGAGGAATATGTTTCAAAATTGCTTGATGGTACAGATGAGAATATCCAGACTATCGAGGATTTCGAGGCCGGAGCTGGCAGCGTGAATATCAAATTGCAGTTGCAGCGCGGAGTTTACTCTTTGATTGCAGCTCCAGTCAAGAAAGATGATACTTTGTATGCAAAGAGTACTACGATAGTGCCATTCTACTTCCCAGGCATTGGAGAGCAGGAGGATACATCTTGCCAGATAAATGTTGAGTTTGGTTTGGTAAGTGAGTTCACTGATGACCCATCTTTGACACCTGATGACTTGGAGGAGTTGAAGAACTATCCAGACTATACATCTTTGGGCTATTCATTCAGCGGTAAGCATCTGAAGAGCATCTCGTATTACCTCCAAACAACCGAACTGGTTGACAAACTTTTGGCAGAGAGTACTCCAGAAGAGGTTGTTGCAACACACGGAGTAGCATTCCCTGTAGAGGTAGTTGATGTGGCATCTAACGAGACTTGGATTGGTACATTCGGAGGTTTCGACCCTGCAACTGAGTACAAACTCATACTCGTAGTAAAGAACATCTACGGAGAGAGCGTTACCATTACAAAGACCGCTACAACAACTGTAGCTCCTCCATACGAGGGTACATTGGTACTTGGAGATTATCAGATGTCTTGTACAAATAGCACAACCGATGGTAGCACAACCGAGTCGAAGAACATATTTAATGTACAGAATATTCCTGGACACAACGATAAGTTCTATGTAACAAACTTTGCTATTGAGGATAATAATCAATGGTATGCTGAGTATAATGCAGAGGACAACACCTTGGTATTGCCTGGTCTTATAAGATATTTGGAGGACAAGGGTGATAATGGTAATATGTTCGGATATGGATTGGGATACTACAACGAGTCGGGTACTCAGCTCTACTATGTATCGGCGTTCCCTGACGAGGATCACAAGCAAGACGATAAGGGTAATATGCTTGATACAGGTCCTGTAACCTTCAAGGTTGACCCAACTACAAATCAGCTTTGTGGCTTGGCCGACAAGTTGTATATTTTGGTTGGTGTTAATGATAACACAAATTCAGCGAATAGCTTTGCGTATAAGATTTTCTCGGCTTCGCGAACTACCGTAGCACCTTATGTCCCAGAGACAGAAGGCGAAGGAACTACAAATGAGGAGAATAGTGAGACTCCTGAGGTAAACGATCCGACAGTTCAGTCTATCGTAAAGCACAAGACTTCGGTTGGCATTCCTTTTAGCAGTATTCGAATTGCAAAAGATTTGTTACCAAGCAAAACAAACTCTTTTGTCTCTTCGGAGGGCTTTAAGGTGTCGCACAAGTCTGCATCTCGCTCCATTAAGCCAATCTCGGTTGAGTGGAGTGCAGTAAAGCACAGTGGCTATCGCATGGGCGAGGCTAGCTTCGATATTAAGAAGTTCTAGCCATACCAAATAACACTGTCAGACCGACTATATTTCGATATGGTCGGTCTGCGGTGTCTAAACAACTTTTAATAAAATTTGTTCAACGATGTACCGATTTATCAAACAAAGTAGCGCACTTGCACTCATCGTTTTTGCGATGGTGCAGTGTACAAATGTGGAGGATATTACCATTGGCGGAGGCTCACACGATACCCTATCGCCAAAGATTATCAACACCTCGAGCAATGCCGTAGAGGGTTCGTTGCTCATTCAATTCAACGATGATGCTATAACTGCTTTCGAGAGTGCATCGCGTAGTAATACCGTAACACGCTCCAATATTGAAGCATTAAACAAAGTATTGCTTGATATTAACGCAACGAAGATTGAGCGCGTATTCCCTGTTAGCGCAAAATCCGAAGAGCGCACTCGTAACGCGGGTTTGCACCGTTGGTATGTCGTAAATTTCGATAAGGAGTACTCATTAGACGATGCTGCACGCGCATTTGCGACTGTATCGGAGGTTGAGTTAGTTGAGTTCAACACCTGTATAGAACTCCGCGCTCCACAGCCACAAGGTCGTGTAAATATGCGAGCAACAACACGCCTTGCTGTTCCAACATTCGATGATCCATTAGCGTCTCAGCAGTGGGATTTATACAATGACGGCACTCTTTTGAAAGAGGCTGTTGCAGGTATGGATATCAATGTGCGTGAAGCGTGGAAATATACTACTGGTGACCCATCGGTTATCGTTGCTGTTGTCGACCAAGGAGTAGATTACACTCACGAGGATCTCGCAGCCAATATGTGGGTGAACGAGGGCGAAATCGCCAATAATGGCATAGACGATGACAAGAATGGCTATATTGACGATATTCACGGCTGGAACTTCGTTACAAATGGACCACTCTCTTGGGATAAGTATTTTCCTAATGGATTTGGAAATGATGCTACAAAAATTGGAGATGTAGGACACGGTACCCATGTTGCAGGAACCATTGCTGCGGTAAATAACAACGGTAAGGGCATCTGCGGTATTGCAGGTGGCGATGGAACTCCGAATAGCGGTGTAAGAATTATGTCGTTGCAGGTATATTCGGGAAATGACGAAGGCACAGGTAGTACCGAAGCTATTTCAAAGGCTTTCCAATATGCATCAGAACATGGTGCTGCTATTGCAAACTGTTCGTGGGGTTCGCCTGCCATATTGGGAGAGAACGATGGCTCATACACTCAGAGTCGTGGTCTGCAACATAAGGCAATGCAGGCATTCTGCAAGGTGGGCAATCACCCTAATCTCGACCGCAATATTATTATCTGTGCAGCAGGTAACAACTATAAAGGTCAGTCGAGCTATCCTGGTGGCTATCGCGAATATATCTCGGTAACATCTTTTGGAATTGATGGTAATCCAGCACCATATACAAACTATGGCCCAGGTTGTAACATCTCGGCTCCTGGAGGCAATAAAGGTCACGGTAAGAATGGAGAGGGCGGTATTCTCTCGACACTCACCCCTTCACTCTATGGCAACGATGATAGTGGCTACGGTTGTGAGGAGGGAACCTCTATGGCTTGTCCGCATGTTACAGGCGTTGCCGCACTCGGACTCTCCTATGCCAAGAAGATTGGCAAAAAGCTTACAGCTGACGAATTTAAGGCAAAAATCCTGCTCTCGGTGAATGATATGGGCAACGATATACCTTCAAAGTATCTTGGCAAGATGGGAACAGGCCGTATTGACGCCTTCCGTATGTTGATGAATATCGAAGGTATAGCTTGCATACCTGTACCACGAGGAAAAAGATTTTATGAGATTGACCTAAAACCATATCTCGCAGACGGAAAAGTAAACTTGCGACTAATTGACGAGGGCGTTACCATTAGCAGCAAAGATATGAAGAGTCTTGGCATGGATAGCGAACCTGACGTTCAGGACAAAGCTGGCAAGATTGTCTTGACTTGCAACAATACAGGTTCGGCAATAATCTCGGTTAAGATGGTTGCAGGAGGAGAAGTTGCTGGTTCTCCGACCACAATCGGTGGTATGGAGATTACCCAACAGTTCGCATTGATTGTACGCGATGATTTCGCAGATAATGGAGGTTGGTTGTAGAAAAAGAGGAGGTTTAGATATGAAATTAGCAAAGATATTTTTAGCATTTGTGGCATTGTTCGCAATGTCGTGCGATAACATCAGTAATGGCGGTGGCACCACTACGCCTACCGTAAATTGGGAGAATGAGGGCTCGGTTGTCGGAGAGTGGGAGCTTACATCTTTGAACGGCAAGGAAGATGCGAAGCCTCAAATCTACCTCAGCCTCAACAGCGATGGCACATTCGAGATGTACCAAAAGGCATTCTCTCTCGAATGGAAGCGCTACGAAGGTACCTACTCCATATCGGCAGATAATTTGCTATGCGGAGTTTATTCCGATGGTGAGGAGTGGAGTGCCAACTATAAGGTAGATTTTGCATACGAGCCAAATCGTATCCGCCTTACCAAGGAACTTGACAATAAGGAGATATCGATATATACCGAAACAGCTATCCCTAATGCCGTTATCGAGGAGGCACAACCATACGATACAACATCGCCCAAAGCAACTACTGTTCGTTCGGTTGTAGTTGAGCGATTCTTGTAAACGAGAGGATCATACCACATAAAAAGGCGAGAACCCGAAGTTCGAGGTTCTCGCTTTCTTTATACCTATATATAATAGATATATTTTCTTCCGATTATTCACTCCACAATCGATTACAAATTAAAACCTGCTTTGAGTGGCACTTTTTTTATTCTTAATCGCCACTACAACGCGCTAAAAGGGCAAAATGAGCAAATTATTAAAATTTTTAACATTTAAATTTTTCATTTTTCTCGCAATTCAGCTTACAAACTGTAAGCAAATTAATATTACTTTATGAAAGAGTGTCAAAACTGCAAATTTTAGTTATTAAAATATTTGCATATATATATATATTTAAATTTGCATTGAATTGCTTAACTTTTATTAAATAATTTAATGCTTATGGTTAAAAAAATTGTACTATCAATTGCAGCTGTTTTGTTTGCGGCAACCTCGTTGTTCGCACAGAACAAGCAGGTTACGGGTACAGTTATCAGTACTGACGGAAAGCCAGTTGCTGGTGCTACCGTAGTAGTAGAGGGTACCAACATTGGTACCGTTACTGATGCGAATGGTAAGTATAGCCTTTCTGCTCCGGCTAAGGGTTTGCTTACTTTCTCGTTCCTCGGTTATGTCGACACAAGCATTGCTGTTAACAACAAGACCGTTGTTAATGCAACACTTAGCGAGGATACCGAGAACATCGACGAGGTGATTGTCGTAGGTTACGGCTCAGGTCGTAAGGTCGGCTCCCTCATCGGTTCTGTCGACCAGGTTAATGCCGACAAGTTGGAGGAGCGTCCTACCAACAATGTGATGGATGCAATGCAGGGACAGGTTCCTGGCTTGCAGATTTTCAGCGGTATGGGAGAGTTGTCGGCTGAGTCGACTATCCGTCTTCACGGTATGGGTTCGATTTCGGCAGGAAATGAGCCACTCGTATTGTTGGATGGCGCACCAATCACCACTGGTACTTTGATGCAGATGAACCAGAACGACATCGCTTCGATTTCGGTGTTGAAGGATGCTTCGGCAACCTCAATCTATGGTTCTCGTGCTGCTAATGGTGTTATCTATGTAACCACCAAGAAGGGCTCTCGTGGTCAGGAGAAGGCGGTTGTAACATTGCGTACTCAGTACTCATTGTCGAGCCCAATCCAGCCTCGTATGAAGCGTATGAGCACAGACCAGTTGCTCACATACGCAGGTGACGCATTTGCTGCAATGAATGGCTATTACTACGGAGATCCAACCGTTTATCCGGCAGCAACTTGGGACAATGTTTTTGGTCCAGGTGCAAGCGCTGTATTTGGCGATGCGACTATGTCGCAGGCATTCCGCCAGTATGTAAGAGATTTCTACTTGGGCGCAGACGAGTCTGTAAATGTAAACTGGTATGATGAGATTTTGAAGAAGAATGCTCCTATGTATCAGGCAGATTTGAGCGTATCGGGCGGAACTCAGAAGACTTCGTACTTCGTTTCAGCATCATACCTCGATCAGGAGGGT
>JAEIGA010012953.1_pt1 | contig 12686 bp, 6 predicted proteins | sample 9270691 | NCBI WGS metagenome assembly JAEIGA01 (sample SAMN17057246, study PRJNA624740) | gut metagenome | biome: biome; isolation source: fecal sample | host: Bos grunniens | place: China: Xizang | collected 2019 | reverse complement strand
GTCGGGGGTCTCGATATCGGCAATGTCATCCATAAAACTCTCGTGGATGGCAAGGTCGTACAGCTCGTCGCTGGCGGTACCATCTTTAAGGTATGTTATATCCTGTGCATACTCCCACTCGTCGAGGTAGTCGAAACGCATCTCGCTATGGGGCGGACGGCCGTTACGCTCCTCTTTCTTCTTTGTTACAACCTCCAATGGCCCCAACATATACTCAAACGGGTTCAATTTTATAAGGCTGTCGTTTACAGGCTCTTCAATCGATTGCCCCAGGTTCCTCTCCCAATAGTCGTAGAGACGGAATTTGGGCGAGTAATAGCGGTCGAGTGAGAAGGCGTACCACACATTATCGGTGTGACGATAGTTGTCGGTGGGGATTAGTTTACCCACTCGTCTGCCATAGAAATCATTTAGCACAAGGGTGAAGGAGCCGGTCGAGTCGGTGCGGAAAGTCTCTTGCTCGGCAACCTTATTGTCGTAAGAGAATTGCAGGCTTGTGAGATTGAATTTCGATGGCTTTATGTTTACTTTGCTATATCGTCCCACGCCATTCTCCCGGCTCTTCTGATAGAGGGTGCCTTTCAGTGTTATTCCTCGCTCTATGGGTTGTAGTTGCGAGGTCTTTATCTGTGTGAGCTTGTTCCAGTCGTATGATGTCCAGCCGTGGGTGAGCATAAGCAGGTCTATCTGCTCATCTCGGTTTTTGTTCTCGGGTGCAAAGTATTGCGATGCATTGGGGATATAACCTTTCAGTTCGGAACCCAACAGCAGATAGCTATACATATTGTAGTCCCAAGATGTCGATTGATTGCCTGCGGCATCGGTAACCGATAGCGTGAACTGTGCGTCGCCCTCAATGGGCTTGCCATCTTCGCGCTCTATGCTGATAGTTATCTTTTCGTGCTTCTTGGGTGTGAGATTGTTTATGAGGTAGTTGTTGCCCTTTACATTCAGTTTCACTGTCTGTCGGTCGTTCTTTTGCAACTGCTCGTGCATTACAAAGAACTGTCGCTCGGCAAGAGGAACATCGTGGCTGAATACTACGGCGCGTGTAACACCCTCTAAAAGTCCGCTTTTGGGCAGGGTGAATATATGTTCGCTCTGTTCGGCTGGCAGTTTTTTGTAAAATCCCATTGTGCCGCGATGTAGCAGCGCAAAGCCCAGTTCGCCGCTCTCCTTGTCGTTGTTGCTTATCTTTATAGTGACATTAGCAGCATCTTGTGCTATGCTGATGCCTACTCCGACCGCCTCAACCTTGGGCAGGTCGAAACGAAATTGCTCTCTTTTGCCCTTTTTGTTGGTGCTGTGTGTCTGCGCGGTGTATTTACTCTTGGCCTCGGGGGTAATTTCGAAAGAACCTTTGCCATTGTGTGTGGGAACGGTGGTGAGCATTGGCTTCCCATCCTTAAGAATTGTAACAGAGTCGGTGCCGAATACTCCATCTATGCCGCGAAGCTCGTATGCGACGCGAGTGGTGATGCCACTGACAAGATGACCGCCCTCGGGGTAGAAGGTGAGTGTGCACTCGGGTAGCTCCGAGCTTACCCACTCGCCGCGATACATAAAACCGCGTTTGCGGTCGAGCATATTCTTAAAGTCCCAATTATCGGCATTTACCTTGTCGAAGATTGGAAACACTCGGCTGAATACCGCTTCGCTGTTTCGGTTTAGCATATAACGCGTATAGGCTCGAACCTCGTAGTATCCCGAGAGAAGCAGCGGGTTAAGTTCGAACTCGCCGTTGCAACTGCCGCTCTCGTCGAGTTTATATTTCTTGGTCTCTACCACATAACCCTCAGGCGCTACAAGCTCTACATACAGCACCCGGCTCAGTGTACTTGCTTTGTCGCTATTGCCGCTTGTTACGTGTGCCTTGAACCACATTGTCTCGCCAAGATAGTAGGCGGTATTGTCAAAGTGCAGGTAGACATATTCGGGGACAAGTGTTCGGCCCATAATAAGGGCTCTCTTTGCGGTTTCGTCGATATTGTTCTGTGCTGCTGCGGGCAAGGCCAATAGCAACAGAAACAGATAGGATATTATAGCTCTCATAAGGTTTTATTAGTGCTTGTGTTATCTATTTGCAGTTTACGGCTCAAAGATAGCTATTAGTCTTTGTAAACAAAAACAACTATATCTGTTTTTTGTGTAAATTATGTTAAGAGGGCCGCTATTCGCTTTTTTACCTTTTCCTTTGTAAAAATCGTTCTTGCAATGTCTGCATCCACTCATACCAATTGGGTACATATAGTGTGGCAATCACTGTGTTCACCAACATACCGAATACAACTGCTGCACCCAACGATAGACGGGCTGCAGCACCTGCACCTCCGGCAAAAAGCAGTGGCATAACTCCCAGGACAAAAGCAAAAGAGGTCATTAGAATGGGGCGCAGACGCACGTGCCCTGCTTCGGCAGCACTGTGGCGAATGTCGTTGCCCGCTGTGCGAAAATCGCGTGCAAACTCCACTATTAGAATACCGTTCTTGGCACTGAGGGCTATGAGCAGGATAATTCCAATCTGTGTGTATATGCTCACCGGAATATCCATTATTGCGCACCCCATAATGGCACCTAACAGGGCGATGGGTACACCTGTAACTGCTGCTACTGGGCTTGTCCAGCTCTCGTATTGTGCGGCAAGCACTAAGTAGGCTACCAAAAGCGCCAATGCAAGAATGATAGTGGTTGTGGAGCCGGCACTCTCCTCTTGAAAAGCTACTCCTGTCCACTCGTATCCAAACTCATTTCCCAAACTGTTGCGGAAGGCCTCGGATATACTCTCCATAAGTTGTCCCGAACTGTATCCGGGAGCGGTGTTACAGGTGACTGAGGCGCTGTTGAACATATTGTATCGTCCAAGCTGGTCGACACCAAGAATCTCTTCCACCTCGATGAAACTGCTGAAAGGTACCATCTCGCCGTTGTTGTTGGCAAGGCTCAGGGCGAGTACGTCGTCAATCATCTTCTGGCTCTTTTCGCCTGCCGACATTTTTACCTGCCATATACGTCCCAGCATAGTAAAGTCATTTACATATACCGAGCCCATATAATAGCTGAGGGTTGATAGCACTGCGCTTATGTCGAGCCCCATACTGATGGCCTTATCGCGGTTGATGTTTATCCTGTATTGTGGCACGTTGGCCTCGAAAGAACTTGTCATTGAGGCGATAGCAGGGTAGCTGCCGCTCTCCTCGATAAGAGCTTGCACAGCTTTCTGCATCTCGCCCGTACCAAGTGCCTTGCGGTCTTCGAGTTGCAGTTGCAGGCCACCTACGTTGCCTATTCCCGGGATGGCGGGTGGAACGATTGCAAAGCATTGTGCCTCCTCAATCTCGGCGTATGCCTGACGGTTGAAGCGCTCTACAATATCTGCGGCTTTATGTCCCTTGCCTTTGCGCTCGCTCCAATCGCGTAACACTACAAAAAAGGTGGCTGCATTGCTCTGTTCGCCATTGTTCAGTATGCTGAAGCCGCTGATGGCGATATTGGTCTTTACCTCGGGGTAGCTGTCAAGGATTTTTTCTATCTTGGCGGCTACTTTCTCGGTGCGGGCAAGTGAGGCGGCAGGCGGTAACTGAACAGATATAATCATATATCCGTCGTCCTCTTCGGGGATAAATGTCGATGGCCATTTTACGAACATCACTACAGCGAGGATAGCAAGCGCCGCAAAGCTTATGGCAGCAACGGCAGGCTTGCGCAACAACCATTTTACGCTGTAGTCGTATGTGCGCTGTATGGCGTCGTATGTCTTGTCGAAAGTGCGTAAAAAAGCTCCTTTATGTTCGTTTACCCTTGTGGGGCGTAGCATAATGGCGCATAGTGCCGGGGTCAGGGTTAGTGAGTTGAATCCGCTGAGCAGTGTAGATGCAGCAATCGTTAGAGCAAACTGTTTATACAGCTGCCCCGATATTCCGCTAATCATTGTCGTTGGCAGGAATACTGCCATCATTACAAGTACAACACCTACAATAGGTCCCGAAATCTCTTTCATTGCCTTGTCGGTTGCTTCGCGTGGTTGCAGTCCCTCGGTGTCTATTATACGGGTTACATTCTCAACAACAATAATGGCATCGTCCACCACAATGGCAATGGCAAGTACAAGACCAAAGAGGGTTAGGGTGTTTATTGAAAATCCCAAAAGCTCCATCACTGCCAATGTACCTATGAGCGATACCGGGATAGTGAGGCAGGGGATGAGCGTGGCGCGCCAATTTTGTAGAAACAGGAAGATAACCAAAATAACCAACGCTGTTGTCTCGAACAGGGTGTAGAGAACCTCCTCGATTGAGCTGCGCACAACATCGGTAGTATCCAATGCTATCTGATACTGCATATTGGGCGGAAAATCCTGTGCAAGTTCCTCCATACGCTCGCGTACAGCCTTAGAGACTGCCAATGAGCTGCTTCCGGGAAGCTGATAGACTGCAAGGGCAGCGGTGGGCTTTCCTTTAAGGCGCGAGGCTGAACTGTATGTCTCGCTGCCAATCTCTATTTCAGCTACGTCGCCCAGACGCAACATATCCACTCCGTCGTTGCGTATCACAATGTCGGCAAATTCTTGGGTGGTGCGCAGTCGTCCTTGGACATTAAGTGTGTATTGAAAAGCATTTTCGGCACCCTTACCAAGTGTCTGTCCTACATAACCTGCCGATACTGCTATGTTCTGTTTGCTTATGGCAGCATATACCTCGGAGGGCGAGATACCGCGTATGCGCATTGCCTCGGGGTCGAGCCACACGCGCATCGAGTACTTTCCTGCTCCCATAATATTTACAGCGCCCACACCGGGGGTGCGTGTCAGGCGGTCGACAAGATTAAGCTGTGCATAATTCGACAAATATAGCTGGTCGTAGATGGAGTCGCCCGTAAGTGTAATGAACTGAACTATATTCGATGACTGTTTCTGCACCGTAACGCCCTGCTGAGTAACCTCGCTGGGCAGTGAGTTGAGTGCAATGTTAACCCTGTTCTGCACAAGTACGGTTGCCATATCGATATCGGTGCCTACCTCAAATGCAACGGTGAGATTATATGTGCCCGAAGAGGATGATGTAGAACTCATATATATCATATTATCCACACCGTTTATCTGTTGCTCTATTGGAATACCCACCGTCTGAGCTATTGTCTCGGCATTGGCGCCGGGGTAGACGGCTGTTACCTGCACTGTGGGTGGGGTAATCGATGGGTATTGGTCGATAGGCAGTACAAAGAGGGCTACAAAACCGCCAACCAACAGCAACAGCGACAGCACCGTTGCGAAGATTGGACGATAGATGAAAAATTTGCTGAAATCCATAATACAAGGGAGTTGGGGGTTCGGACGGTTGGTTCTATTTTTCTTGGTTATCCGATACGGGGGTTATTCTCATCCCGTTACGTACTTTCATAAGCGCTTTGCTGACATAGCGCTCTTTGGGTGCAATTCCGCTGCGTATAATGCGCAGGGTATCGTCGACAATGTTTCCAACCTCAATGTGGCGATACTCTACGATGTTCGAGTCGTTTACCACGTAAAGGAAATTACCCGTCTGGTCGGTGCCAATGGCTGCATCGCGTACGAGGATAGCATCGGTGAGTGTCTCATAAGGCAGAACTACGCTTATGTAACTTCCCGGCTTAAGAAAATAATCGCTGTTGGTGAGGGTGGCTCTTACGCGCAGGGTTCCGGTACTCGTCCTTACGTCGGGCGAGAGATAGTCCATCTTGGCACTGCGTGTAAAGTAGCGGTCTTCTCCCAATGTAAATGTAATCTGTTCCTCTTTGCCTACCTCTTCTTTGCGTTGTTGCTGTCGCAACCATTGGTTGTCGGTCACATCGAAATAGGCATACATATAGTCATCTTTGTATAGTTTTCCCAGCTCAACGGGGCTTGCTGCGCCTGCAATATAGCTTCCCGTAGATAACTCCGAGAGGCTCATTAATCCGTCGTGTGGGGCGCGTATGTGGCAGTAACCCAAGTTCTTTTTTGCAGTTGAGAGTGCAGCTCGCGTATTCTCTACCTGTGCTTTGTATGTTGCAACCGATGTCTCGGCCTTTATCACCTCGATGCGACTCACTGCATCGCTCTTTACCGCCTCTAACATCCTCTCGTAATTATTTATGGCATAGTCGAGATTGGCCTCGGCGCTCTTTAGCTGTGCCTCGGCTTGTGTGACGGCATTTTCGTATGTGGTGGGGTCTATAACAAAAAGCAGGTCGCCGCTTTTTACTCTCTGTCCCGGGGTGTAGTTCTTGCTTATGAGTGTGCCGTTGACACGTCCGACGATGGATACTGTTGCTTCGGCCGAGAGATAACCGGGGTATTCGCGAGTGAGAGTGACACTGCGTATCTGCGGACTCTCTACTGCTATTGGCAGCGCCGTAGCGGGGGTGCTGCTCTTTTTCTGTGTGCAGGCAGTGAGCGCTATTGCTGCAACTGCTGTTAGTATAATTCTTTTCATCGGTATGTTGATATTTGAGGTTACTATCTGTTACCACCCTCCGCCAAGCGCTTCGTATAGTTGCACAAGGGCTTTTAGGGAGTTTCCTTTTGCCTCTACAAGGCTGTTCCTGTAGCTTAGCAGAGTGCGTTGTGCATCGAGCACATTCTGAAACTGTGTGAGCCCCTGTTTGTAGAGGTCGAGCGACAGGCGTAATGTCTCCTCGCATTGGTTCACAGTCTCGCGTAGTGCCACTATCTGTTTTATTGAGTTACGATAGAGTGACATTGCATTCTCTACCTCCTGTATTGCTGTAAGTACAGTAGAATTGAATTCTGCAATGCTTTGGTCGAGTGCAGCTTGTGCTTCGCGTGTGGCATTGGTGCTTCGTCCACCGTCAAAAAGGTTCCACGTGAGCGAGGGGGCTATCTGCCAGGTCATACTGCGTTCGCGTGGCAGATGTTTCAGCTCGCTTGCCGAAAAACCTATCGAGCCGTTGAGGTAGAATGTCGGTAGCCACTCGCGCTTCGAAGCTCCTAACTGTTGAGCATACGACTCTATGCGGTATTCGGCTGCACGTACGTCGGGGCGGCGGCGCAGCAGTGCGGCCGGCACTCCTACTGCGATAGGGGCTACAATCTGCGGAAGTGGTGGGGTGCTCTGTGGCCAATCATAGAACTCCTGCGGATAGCGTCCCAATAGTACAGCCAATGAGTTACGGTACTGTTGTACCGCTCCTTCGGTGGCGGGAATGGCGGCAAGGGTGCTATAGTATACCGAGCGTGCCTGCGCAACATCCAATTTAGATGCAAGGCCGCTGTTGTAGCGCACCTCAACGATATTCATTATTTCGCGTTGCGAGGCTGCATTCTCGTTAAGCACCTCTAATTGCGTAAGGCTTTGTACAAGAGAGAAATATCCTGTTGCAACATTGGCATATAACGCGACGAGTACATTGCGGTACTCCTCTTTACTTGCATTGTAAAGTCCTTTTTGCGATAACGACTGTTTGTATAGCTTCCCGAAGAGGTCGACCTGCCAGCTGACGCTTGCCGCTGCGTCGAAATATCCGCTGTATACTGCTTCATCGCCCGTTGACTTTATATTACCGCTTGTGCGTCCTCGTTGCCATCCTGCGTCAATGTCGAGTGAGGGTAACATAAGAGCTTGTGACTGACGCCATTGTGCCTTTGCTATGCGTATATTCTCTATTGTTGCGATGAGGTCGAAATTCCCCTCTGTAGCCTCGACGATTAGGGAGTCGAGACGCGGGTCGCAGAATATGTGCCACCACTTGTCGTCGTTGGCTGTTGTGGGTAGAAATAACTCCTCTTCATCGGGCCATTTTTGCGGTAGCGGCTCGGCAAGGATGCTCTCTTGTGCATTCGCAGTGTAGAGCCAGGCGAACGCGATTGATAAAAGCGTAAATACTCTTTTGTTCATTCTTTTGGGATATTTTGTATGCTTTCCCAAAATAACAAAGAAGTAGGGTGAATGGTTTTATGTAGTTGTTTTTTTGTGATATAACTATTGTATATAAGCTGTTGAAAAACAATGACTTTATATAAGTGGCGCAAAGATTTTTAAAAAAAATACCTCAATTTTTGATTTTTTTTCCAATAGTTACTATATTACTGCTGTAATTCTAAAATATGAATCCATTATGGCAAAGAAATTTGAATTTAACCGTGATTATATTGTCGACAAGCCCGAGCACAAACGTTCGGCCGCATACGATAAATGGTGGTTCTTTTATGTAAAGGAACGCGATGGACATAATATAACTTTTCGTAAACGCGAACGATTCAATCTCACAGATTACAAATCTAAAGTGCTTGTCAATCCAATAACGGGCGAGGAGGTATGTTTTATCACAATAGATAATTCCAGGTGTATGCTCGACACCAATAAGTTTATTTCGAGCCCGCAAAGGGTAACGGAGGAGACTTTAAACTCTACGGTCGAGGGAGAGTGGAACGAGGATAGGCAAGAGTTTGTTGCTACCGATGATTGCGGTGTTACGCTAAATGAATTTCTAAAGAAAAAAGGCGAAGAGAAAAGCAAGGAATAATGGAGCAACAGCACGAGAAACGTCGGTCGGTGAATGCCCCCTTTACTATTCGAACTTATAAATTATGTGCCGATATTATTTACAAACAGATAAGTAATCAGATGCACATTCCCGATGTCTTCGAAGGGGTGAAAGAGATAAAAACTGTCGCTTATAATATCGAAGAACTGCAACCCGAGAGTGTTTGTCTCTCTGTTGTAAAGGTAAATGACGGGTGGTGTGTCTGCAACAAGAGCGGTGCGCAACTGCCTATAAGTAGTTTGCAGGTGCAGTCACTGCTGAATGTCGAAGATGCTCTTCTCAAGGTGTGGGCCGATATTCTTGATTGGGAAAAGCAATGGGAATAAGATTACATTAAATAGTATCGGGTGGCAAAACTTTCTTGCCACCCGATACTATTATAATGATATTATTTCTTCTTACTCGGTAATATCCTTTGTGTACCATTTTGCAGGTTTGTTGCCCATTACGTATGTAAGGGTATTGCCTGCTTTAAGGTCGCTGTGACTGATGTAGGGGAGGGTGTAGTCGGCACCGTTCAGACGTATGCTCTGAATATATTTATTCTCGGCACTGTTGTTTTCGGTCTCAATTTTGAATGTTCCACCCTCAACGGCAAGCTCGGCACTTGTAACGGCCGGACTACCAAACCAATAGCGTGCACCGGCAGGCTCTACTTGATAGAATCCGAGTGCTGACATAATGTACCAAGCCGACATCTGACCAACATCCTCGTTACCCGAGAGGCCGTCGTGTGCATCGTGATACTGTGTTGTCATCACCTCGCGTATGCGGTCGGCTGCCTTGTGAGGCTCGCCAAGCATTGTGTAAAGATATAGAATGTGGTGAGAGGGTTCGTTACCGTGAGCGAACTGACCTATGAGACCCGAAATATCGGGCGAGGGGTCGCCCTCGACGGTAGAGGGTGCAAGGAACAGTGAGTCGAGCTTGGCAAGCATCTTTTCCTTGCCTCCGAAGCACTGTGCCATTCCTGCTACATCCTGTGGTACAAGCCATGTGTACTGCCAAGCGTTACCCTCGCAGTAGTCGTCGTCGCGGTGAGCCGAGAAGTAGGGGTTAAAGGGCTCGTTAAAGCCGCCTTTAATCTTCTTGCCGCGTACAAAACCTGTTGCAGGGTCAAAGAAATTACGGTACGAGTGGCTGTTTGTGGTGTGCATCTTGGCATCGTCGGCATATCCCAGCTTTGCTGCAGCCTGTGCTGCTGCTCCATCGGCAATGGCATACTCCATATCGTATGCAACCGACTCTTTGAATGGGTCGCAGGGGATGTAGCCATATTGCTTGCGCAGAGCACGTCCGCGACCATCCTGCTCAAAGGTCTTTAGGATGGCTTTGTAACCCTTGTGCGGGTCTATACCTTTTGCCTCCTTGACAATGGCATCGGCAACTACAATTACTCCGGGGTCGCCAACCATACAGTCGGTCTCGCATCCCCACAGATGCCATACGGGCAGACGACCCTGCTTGTCGCAGATGTCAATCATTGTGGCTGCAAAATGGCCGAAACGCTCGCTCTGTATGATACTCATCAGAGGCATCTTGGCGCGGTAGGTATCCCACAATGAGAAGATGCTGTACATATTATGTGGGGCATTGTAGACATTACCGTCGGCACCGCGATAGTCGCCGTTCACATCGCTGAAGAGGACGGGGGCTGTCATTGCGTGGTACATTGCTGTGTAGAATGTGCTTGCAGGTACTACGCTGTTGCTCTGAATACGTATCTTGCCAAGTTCGCTCTCCCAAGCAGCATCGGCACTCTCGGCAACCTTGTCGAACTCCCAATGGGGAATTTCGGCTGCAAGGGCTGCCTTTGCACCCTCGATGCTTACGGGTGAAATAGCCACTTTAAGAAGTACTTTCTCGCCCTCGGTGGTTACAAACGATGCACGTCCGTACATATCATTGTTCCCGTGCAGTGTGAAATTGTCGAAAGGCTTCGAGAATTCTGCTGCAAAATATACCTTTTGATTATTTGCCCAACCTTTTGAGTAGCGGTAGCCTATGATGATGTTGTTACCCTCGGCCTGCATCGATGTCTCGGTAGAGCGGTCCCAGCAACCTCCGTTCTCAAGGTCGATGACGATGGCTGCCTGCTCCGATGCGGGGAAGGTGTAGCGGTGCATTCCCACACGTGCCGATGCTGTCACCTCGGCCTTGATGCCGTAGCGTGTCAGGGGGACACTGTAGTATCCCGGTTTTGCAATTTCTTGTGTACGGTCGGCGGGTGACCAAAGGCCCGATAGCGAATCGTTTAGGATACCGCGTTGGTAACTCACTTCGCCTGTTACAGGCATTACGGTTACGTCGAATAGGTCGCCTATTCCTGTTCCGCTGAGATGGGTGTGCGAGAATCCTATTACCGAGTTTTCATCCTGATGGTATCCCGAGCACCAATCCCAGGTGGTTGTTACGCTTGTGGGACCAAGTTGTACCATTCCAAATGGAACGTGTGCTCCAACAAATACGTGTCCGTGACCGCCCGAGCCTATGAGGGGGTTGACGTATGAGGTGAGCTTCTCGGGGAGTGGCTGTGGCGCCTGTGTACAGGCTGCAAGCAGCATGGTGCCTGCAAAAAGTATCTTTGTTATCTTCATTTTGGTTGTGCTTTTAGTTTGAACTTGAGGTTTCTCTTGTTAAGCAGTTCGTTGTGTGTGATACGATATTTCTTCAATGGTGCATTGCCAAGAGTCATACTCTCGATATAGTGGCAGTCGGCTGTGGGACGCTCGGCCTCTATTGTCACTGTTCCACGCTCTGTGTCTATCTCTATGCGGTCGAACACGGGAGTGGTGAGGGTGTAGTAGGGCTCCGATGGAGTGTCGGGGTAGAATCCCATCATCGAGAATATGGCCCAGGCCGACATTGTACCTGTGTCGTCGTTGCCGGGTATGCCGTTGGGGGCTGCTGTGAAGCAACTGTCGAGCAGTATCTTAACCTCGCGCTGTGTGCGCCACTCCTCGCCCTTGACACGGCTGAAGAGATAGGGATATACTATATCGGGCTCATTGGCAGGATCGTAGTGTTTCTCATCGAACACATACTGCAGGCTCTTTATGAAGCCTTTCTTGCCACCCATAAGGCGTGTAAGTCCATCGATGTCGTGGGGTACGGCAAATGTGTAGCTCCAGGCCGAGCCTTCGTGGAATCCGGGGACATTCTCGAAATTCTTTCCTGTGGTGGCATCGAAATCCTCGAGGAATTTACCCTCTTTTGTCAAGGGGCGCAGTGTTCCATACTCCTTGCAGAAATAGTTGCGGTAGCCCTGTGAACGCTTTTTGAATATCTTTGCGCTCTTTTTGTCGCCCAACGAGTCGGCTAACTGTGATATTGCATAGTCGGCAAGGCAGTATTCGAGTGCGTGCGATACCGAGTTATCGCCCGAAAGGTCGTTTGCGAAGAACCCAAGAGGGATATAGCCCTTTTGGATATAGGGGTCGATGTCGGGGCGAATGGGATTCTGTGCTCCGGGTGTTGTGGCCGATTTCAGCATCGCCTCATAGGCCGTTTGGTAGTCGAAGTCGCGTAATCCTTTTACGTAGCTGTCTGCAATAACAATGGCGGCAGGGTCGCCCTCCATAGTGTATGTCTCGCGGCCGTAAAGTTCCCATCTGGGAAGCCAGCCCCACTCTTTGTACATATCTACCATTGAGCGAAGCATATCGGTCTGTCGCTCGGGGTAGACGAGGGTTAGCAACTGATGCAGGTTGCGGTAGGTGTCCCACAGCGAGAAAATTGTGTATCGTGTGTAGGCTGCCTTTGCTGTAAGTCCGCTCTCCATCTTGGGGTATTCTCCGTTGTAGTCACTAACTACGTTGGGGTGTATAAGCGCGTGATAAAGTGCTGTGTAGAAGATGCGTTTCTGCTCGTCGGTGCCACCGCTGACGCGTATGCGGCCGAGGTCATCGTTCCACTCTTTACGTGCCTTTGTGCGCAGTTGGTCGAAGTTTAATCCGTGTTGCTCTTTGTTTAAGTTCTCACGTGCATTCTCAATAGAGACGAATGATACACCCATACGCACTGTAATCTGCTCGTCCTCTTTAAGGTTGTCGAATGAGAAGTAGTATCCGATGTCATCGCCTGCAATCTCGCGATTGTAATTTTTATACAGTTTGTAGGTGCCGTCGTCGGGAGTCCAATCGGCCTCGACACCTTGCAGTAGGGGC
>JAEIGA010012952.1_pt1 | contig 12688 bp, 14 predicted proteins | sample 9270691 | NCBI WGS metagenome assembly JAEIGA01 (sample SAMN17057246, study PRJNA624740) | gut metagenome | biome: biome; isolation source: fecal sample | host: Bos grunniens | place: China: Xizang | collected 2019 | reverse complement strand
ACAATTCCACAGGTTGTTGACATTATTAAACAGCTTGATGATTTGCTTAAAAAAGAGCTTAAAAATGCAAATGTTGACAAGGAAACTGCAAAGACAATGCAGATTATTCAGGATAAGCGTGTCCATATGGCTTATCTTGCAATTTTCTGTTCAAAATATGTAAACGGTGTTGCACGAATTCATACTGACATTCTTAAAGTAGATGTTTTAAAGGATTGGTATGAGCTTTACCCTGAAAAATTCCAGAATAAAACAAACGGTATAACACAAAGAAGATGGCTGTTGCTTTGTAACAAGGAATTATCAGCACTCATTACCGAGCTTTTAGGTAGTGATGAATGGGTTACAAATCTTGACAAGTTAAATGACCTTGAAAAGTATGCCGATGATGAAAATGTACTCAACAGATTTATTTCTATTAAAGAAGCAAAGAAAAAGCAGTTAGTTGAGTACATTAAAGCTAACGATGGTGTAGAAATTGATGAAAATTCAATTTTTGATATTCAGATTAAACGACTTCACGAGTACAAACGACAGTTACTTAATGCACTTGCAATTCTTGAACTTTACTTTGAAATCAAGGAAGGTACATTGAAGGATTTCACACCAACAACATTTATTTTTGGTGCAAAGTCTGCGCCGGGATATGCTCGTGCAAAGGGTATTATCAAACTTATCAATGAAATCGCAAAGCTTATTGAAAATGATAAGGAAGTTTCAAAATATATCAAGGTTGTATTCGTTAAGAATTACAATGTTTCTTATGCTGAAAAGCTTGTTGCAGCCTGTGACGTCAGTGAACAGATTTCAACAGCAGGTACAGAGGCTTCAGGTACAGGAAATATGAAACTTATGCTCAACGGTGCAGTAACTCTTGGAACTTTCGACGGTGCCAATATTGAAATCGTTGAAGAAGCAGGGGAAGAGAATAACTACATTTTCGGTGCTCGTGTTGAGGATATAGAAGACATAAAGGAAACATATTCTTCAAAAGAACTTTACGAAACTGATGAAAAGATTAAACGAGTTCTTGATGCCCTTGTTGACGGCACATTAAAAGATAACAAAACAAAAATCTTTAAAGAGCTTTACGACTCAATTCTTAAGGGTGCAAGCTGGCACAAGCCTGACCATTACTATCTTCTTCTTGATTTCAACGATTATGTTGAAGCAAAGAAACGAGTAAATACTGATTACATGAATAAGAAAGAATTCTACAAAAAGTGTTGGCTTAATATGTGTAATGCAGGAAAATTCTCATCGGACAGAACAATCAAACAATATGCAGAAGAAATCTGGCATATATAAAAATTAGGACTCGTTTGAGTCCTTTTTTCTTGCATAATTCTATGTTTCAATATATAATATCGTTGGTGATTATTTTGGATAAGAAAATATTAGAGCAATATTTAAACCAAAAACTGAATATAGAAATTTTTAATGAACTTGATTCTACAAATAATTATTTAAAGAAAATCGGTTTAAGAAATGAAAAGGAAAACAAACTCGTTATAGCCCTCAGTCAGACAGGTGGCAGGGGAAGAATGGGTCGTACTTTTTATTCTCCAAATGGTACAGGAATCTACTTTTCTTTACTTTTATATCCAGAATTTTCTGCCGAAAAATCACTTTTTCTGACAGTTATGGCTGCTGTTTCAGTTGCTGAAACTGTAATGAAATACAATAAAAACGATGTTAAAATCAAGTGGGTAAACGATGTCTATATTGACGGTAAAAAGGTCTGTGGAATACTTACCGAGGGTGCAATAAATAAGGATAAAATGCTCGATTACGCTGTTGTGGGTATCGGTATAAATGTTATAGCACCTGAAAATGGTTTTCCTGATGATATAAAGGATATTGCAACTGCGATTTTCCCGGGAAATACCGAAGAAAACATCAAGGAAAAAATCGTTGCAGATGTGGTCAATAACTTTTTCAAAATGTATAATGGAATTGACACGGATTTTGTAAAAAGATATAAAGAATATTCATATTTAATAGGCAAGGAAATCAATATTATTTCAGGTGATACATCACGACCTGCAACTGTTATTGATATTACAGATGATTGTCACTTGCTTGTAAGAAATGAAAATGATGAAATCGAAGAAATTTCGTCAGGTGATGTTAGTGTGAGGCTTGTATGAAAAGAAGAAATTTAATCGTAACATTAACATTATCAGCTTTATTCTGCACACTAATTTGCATAGGCTCGTTTATACGGATTCCAATGCCTAATATGATGCCAGTTACATTGCAGACGTTTTTCGTTTTACTTACAGGACTTGTGTTGCCATTAAAAGCATCAACCCTAGCAACACTTACTTATATAGCACTTGGTCTTATCGGATTACCGATTTTTTCAGGTGGTGGGGGATTAGGATATATTCTAACGCCTAACTTTGGCTTCATAGTTGGCTTTTTGATTGCAACAGTATCAATTAGTGCCATTGCTGAAAAACTCAAAAGTCGCAAATTGTGGCAATATGTAGCAATTTCTCTGCTTGGTATTACAATAATCTACATAATCGGCATTTTTTATTTTGCACTCATCACAAATGTACATAATAATAACAATTATTCTTGGGTTTGGTTTATTCAGACAGTATTCCTGCCATTTTTACCAAAAGAAATAGTCTGCGTTGTTTTATCTTCACTTTCAGCATATAAAATCCGACCATATATAACAAAAGGAAAGATATGAAAACTCATATCTTTCCTTAATTTTTTTCATAAATTAGTGTAGGGCGGGGGCTTGCTCCCGCCGCTATTAATTACATTATCGTTTTATAAATCAATGGTTTCATTTCAGGCTTTTCTTTACCGATTTTAAATGAGGTGTTGAAAAGCTTTTCTGCATTTTTAAGTCGTTTGTCGTCTTCAGCATAAAGAATTGCGATTGTGTCACCGATTTTTACTTCGTCACAAGTCTTTTTATAAAGCACAATTCCTGCACCGTAGTCAATCGTGTCACTTTTCTTTTCACGACCTGCACCGAGTAAAACTGCACTATCACCGACAATTTTTGAATCAATGCTTTGGATATATCCGTTTTCGTGAGCAAGAATCTCAAGTGATTTTTTACACTCAGGTAAAAGGTCAGGATTGTCAATCATATCTGCATTTCCACCTTGTGCAGAAACTAATTCTTTAAGTTTATTCAATGCAGAGCCGTCAACCAAAGCGTTTTCAGCCTTCTTATAAGCCTCTTTATAATTCCAATTATAAGAGATACTCAAAATAGTTGCAGAAAGAACAAGACATAATTCCCTTAACTGCTCATCACCCTTGTTATTGAGAATGTCAACAACCTCTTTAATTTCAAGTGCATTACCAACATTTGCCCCAAGTGGAATATCCATATTTGTAATAACTGCAGCCATATTACGACCACATTTCTTACCGATTTTAACCATTGTTTCAGCAAGCTGGGTAGCACTTTCCTCATCCTTCATAAAAGCACCACTACCACACTTAACATCAAGAACAATATTTTTAGCTCCTGCAGCAATTTTCTTACTCATAATGCTTGATGCAATAAGTGAAATGTTACCCACAGTTGCTGTAACGTCTCTTAAAGCGTAAATCTTTTTGTCAGCAGGTGCTAAATTCCCTGTCTGACCAATGAGTGCAATTCCGATTTCGTTTACCTGCTTGAAAAATGCATCAGTATCAATTGATGTATTATATCCTTCAATGCTTTCAAGCTTGTCAATTGTACCACCTGTATGACCGAGTCCACGACCACTCATTTTTGCCATTTTTACGCCAAGTGAAGCACATATTGGTGCAACAACAAGTGATGTTTTATCACCAACACCACCTGTGGAGTGCTTGTCTGCAGTAATTCCGTCAATTGGTGATAAATCGAGCATATCACCTGAACGAGCCATACTTTCAGTAAGATTAACAGTTTCTTCCTCATCCATGCCGTTAATAAATGTTGCCATTAATAATGCTGATGCTTGATAATCCTCAATATTATCCTTTGTGTATTCCTGCACAAAGAAGTCAATTTCCTCTTTTGTAAGCTTTTGTCCGTCACGCTTTTTAGCAATTATATCGTAAATTCTCATATTATTCACCTAATTTTGATTTGTCAAATGAACAGGGGAGAAGGTTTTCTAAAGTAAATTCCTTTATATCATCTTCATTTTTACCCACAAATATTTTAAAATCACTGTCACAGAATTCAGATAATGCCTGTCTGCAGACTCCACAAGGAAAAGCATAGTCAGTAATTTCACCGTTTTTACCACCGACCACACAAATTGCAGAGAACTCTCTTTCACCATTTGCAATGGCAGAGAAAAGTGCAGTTCTTTCAGCACAATTTGTTACTGAATACGACGCATTTTCAATGTTACATCCTTTAAATATATTTCCATTTTTGCAAAGTAAGGCAGCACCAACATTGTATTCCGAATATGGTGCGTAGGAGTTTTTCATAGCCTTAATTGCGAGCTTAAAAAGGTCTTTTTTATCCATCAAATCACCTTAAGTTAAAATTATCAAGAACAATATTGCTGATATAGTTATATCCCTTAATAGTGCCAAGATTTTCAGGAATGATATCTTTTGAATAAATGAGTATCGGCACTTGTTCTCTTGTGTGGTCTGTGCCTTTAAATGCAGGGTCACAACCGTGGTCAGCAGTAATAATCAACAAATCATCATTTTTCATATTAGGTATAAATTCATTTAACCAATTATCAAATTCGCTGATAGCATTTGCATAACCGTCAACATCTCGTCTGTGACCGTACTTCATATCAAAATCAACAAGATTTGTAAAACACAAGCCCGTAAAATCTTTATTTGACGTTTCAAGAGTAATTGACATACCCTCATTGTTTGAGTGAGTGTAATGCTTTTCTGTAATTCCACAATCAGCGAATATATCTGCAATTTTACCAACTGAAATTACATCATAGTTATTGTCTTTTAATATATCAAGCATTGTGCTTTCGGGTGGCTCTACTGAAAAATCGTGTCTGTCTGCTGTTCTTGTAAATGGGAATTTACCTGTAAACGGTCTTGCAATAACACGACCAACAGCGTGTTCTCCTACTAATATTTTTCTTGCAATTCTGCAATATTCATACAGCTTTTCAAGTGGTACAACATCTGTGTGTGCAGCAATCTGAAAAACGCTGTCAGCAGATGTATAAACAATCAGTTTTCCTGTTTTAATGTGCTCTTCACCGAAATCTGCAATAACCTGTGTGCCTGAATATGGCTTATTACAAAGTGTTCCACAGCCTGTTTGCTTTTCAAATTCCTTGATAATATCCTCGGGGAATCCGTCAGGGTAGGTTGGCATTGGTTTTTCTGAGACAATTCCCGCAATTTCAAAATGACCGATTGTGGTGTCCTTACCGTTTGACAATTCCTGAATTGCACCATATTTGCCAATAGGTGAGTCATTGTTTTTCAAATCAACACCATCAATGTTACAAAGACCTAATTTTGATAAATTGTTTATTCTGAATTCATCTGATTTTGAAATGCTTTTAAGTGTGTTTGCACCTGAATCACCGAATTTTTCAGCATCGGGAGCATTGCCAATTCCAAAGCTATCAAGAACAATTAAAAATATTCTTTTATATTTCATTAATATCCACTGCCTTGTTCATTTTTAACGATTTTAACAATTCTGCTTGTTCCTAATCTTGATGCACCGAGATTTATAAAATCCTCAGCATCTTCTATTGAAGCAATTCCACCTGCAGCCTTGATTTTCTTGCCGTTAGCAGTATGTTTAGCAAAAAGCTCAATATCAGCCTTTGTAGCACCACCTGTAGAAAAGCCTGTAGATGTTTTAATGAAATCAGCATCTGACGTAGACACAATTTCACACATTTTAATTTTTTCTTCATCAGTAAGAAGACATGTTTCAATAATAACCTTTAAAATCTTGCCATTACAAGCAACTTTAATTTCATTGATTTCATTAAGGATTTCATCATATTTCTTATCCTTTAACCAACCAACATTTATAACCATATCAATTTCATCTGCACCGTTTTTAACTGCGTCTGCAGTTTCAAAAATCTTTGTTGCAGTTGTTGAATATCCGTTTGGAAAACCAACAACAGTACAAATTGGAAGTTTTTCACCAACGTATTCCTTTGCTTGCTTAACGAATGAAGCAGGAATACAAACAGAGGCAGTTTCATATTTCATTCCGTCATCACAAATTGCTTTGATTTCTTCCCAAGTAGCATTTTGTGATAATAAAGTATGGTCAACCTTTGATAAAACTTCCTTGATGTTCATTATTTTAACCTCCACATGTGCTACATAATTTGTAGCCATTATTTATATATTCATTTAATTCCTTATCACTTAATTGAATAGATTTTCTGTTTTCTTCCTTCATTCTGCTTACAAATGTGCAATCAGCATAATGGATTTTCTTGCTATTTACATTGATAACAAAGTCAGATTTTTTGGAGTTGTCGTGTGAATTTGTAGTTTCGTCCGTATGCTTGTCTGTTGTATTATTCAAATTCTTTGTTGTGGATTCTGGCGCCGATTCCTTAGTTTCTGTTTCTGTTAAATCATTATACAAAGGTAAGACATCACCAATGATATTATCGTTATCTTCCACGAAAACGCCTTGAACACTTTCGTTTTCTTCAGTTCTCACACTTGATAAGATTGGCTCATTTACGTCCAGAATAGTTTGATTTATTTCATTCAATTTAAAGAAAATCAAGCATAAGAAAACACATATCATAAGTAAATAAAAAGCGATTCTTCTTACTACAGCCTCAGCTGTAACTGCTTTTTCTAAGTAATCAGTCAGTTTAATCTTCATACAAACAACCTCCCATTTTTTCTACTATATTTTATCATCAATTTTACTGTATTTCAACACATAAATATCCTAAATATAAAAGCAAGTGGATTGAATGATCAAGTACCACTTGCTTTTGTGTTTTATTTGTCCTCTTAAATAAATCTATTAAATAAAATATACTTTTAAAACCTTTTTATTTCTAGATAATATACAGACATTTAAAATTTTATATAATTAAAGACTTTTATTAATAAGTTTTAATAAAAAATTAATTATACGCATTGATAAAAATCCCCATGTGCGATGTTGATGTACATAAACAAAATCAAAAATTTTACCCAACAAATCGGTACGATTGTGTTGACATGATTTTGTTGCTGTGCAAGCTAGAGGTGTTTTGTAAGGGTATAAACCACAACTTTTCAAATCATCTAATATTGGTTTGAATTGTTTACGCTGCATTTTCGTTAACTCGTATAATCCACCCCAAAGATAAATCATAAGTCTGTTAGCAGTTTCAGTAGGATATATATTATCGTTTCGTTCGTAATATTTCTGTACTATTTTTGCTTCGGTTAGTGTGGATTGAATTCGTTTTTTTCTGAATTCAGGTGTCATATTGTTTGAAGCAGAGCCCTCTACGATTCTGTGATAGTGCACGAGGGAATTGGTTTCAAAAGCCTTTGGTGTACAGTATAAGCATTCAAAGATATACAATGCATCTTCGCCAAATATTAACCCTGGGTGAAAACGAAGATTATTATCGTTTAAAAAGTTCTTTTTAAAAATGCTACGCCAAACCACACTATCCTTCCAGGAACAAGTTGGATTCGTTTCATCTGAAAACAATTCCGAATTAGATCTAAAGTTTTTTGACTTGATAATAATACGGTCACATTCGTTATTTAAAAGAATTTCTTTTATTTCAAACAAACAATTTTCTTTAATTAAATCATCTGCATCAAAGAACCATATGTAGTCGCCGTGAGCATGTTCTAAACCAGTATTTCTTGCGACGGAAACACCACTGTTTTCTTGATTAATAACACTTATATTAGGATGTGTATAAGCGTATTGGTTAAGTATTTCAAGGCTTGCATCTTTTGAACCGTCATTAACACAAATGATTTCATATTCATCTTGAGGTATATTTTGATTCAATAAAGAGTCAAGGCATTCTGCGACATAATCTTCGGTATTATAAACAGGTATTATAAACGATAAAAGCATATCAATACTCCTTTAAAGATGTTACATTTTATTGTGTACTGTTTACCTAAAAGTTGCTTTTGTTTCCTTTTTTATATAGAAGTGTATTTATATGAATTATAATTCTATTTACACTTTTTGTATTATATTTTATCACTAATTTTACTATATTTCAATATAAATAACATTTTATTATATAAATGAATATAATGTTGTGAGCATCGACTCAAATAAACAAAGGAGAAATGCAAATGGAAGAAAATAAATGTCAATATAATTGTAAAGAAATGCCGAAGGTACCTTCAGATACTGTAGTTACTATGGCCTATGTTCCATTCCAGACAGACCTTGTAACATATACAAGCTGTGAAGCCTTATCAAACGGAACACTTTTTCCTGAGCTAGACAAAAAGTTCTTTGGAGGTAAGTGCTGTGAATAAATGTAAATTATTAAGAGAAATTTCTGCAGTAAGCTTTGCTGCATGGGAATTACACTTGTATTTAGATACTCATCCTTGTGATGAAAAGGCAATTGAAATGCACAAAAAATATACGGAAAGAGCACTGGAGTTAAGAAAAGAATATGAAGAATGTTTTGGTCCATTGACTCACGAATCAGGTAGTGGTTATGTATGGGTAAGGGGACCTTGGCCATGGGAATATATGGAGTGTGATTGCTGATGTTTCAATATGAAAAGAAATTACAATATCCTGTAAAAATCAAAAATCCTAATCCTAAATTAGCAAAGCTCATTATTTCACAGTTCGGAGGTCCTGACGGAGAATTGGGTGCATCTGTCCGATACCTCTCACAGCGTTATGATATGCCGTTGCCTGAATTAAAAGGTCTTCTTACTGATATCGGTACGGAAGAATTATCGCATCTTGAAATGATTGGTGCAATTGTATATCAGCTTACAAGGAATTTAACGATTGATGAAATTAAAAAATCAGGCTTTGATGCGTATTTTGTTGACCATACAACAGGTATATATCCTATTGCAGCAAGTGGTATGCCCTTTACGGCCACATATCTTCAGTCAAAGGGTGACGTAATTACAGACCTTCACGAGGATTTGGCAGCGGAGCAAAAGGCAAGAACAACCTATGACAACCTTTTACGACTTATAGACGACCCTGATGTCCGCGATCCGATTAAATTTTTGCGTGAAAGAGAAATTGTCCATTATCAGAGATTCGGTGAGGGCTTACAGCTGATGACCGATAAGTTAGACAGTAAAAATTTCTATGCTTTTAATCCGAATTTTGATAAGCACTGTATGAAAAATAACAACAGAAGAAAAAGATAAGATTTATAGAATGGCGGGGTTATCTCCGTCATTTTTTGTTGAATAAAAAATATATATGTGATAAAATATCTAAAAATGTAGTTGGATGTGATTACTTGAACAGATTTAAGAAATTTTTATCTTTGACATTGTCTATATTTATCTTTGTTTCTTCATTTTTGATGATTGATGTTTATGCTTCTGACACGGGAAGCTTAGGTGTTAATGAAACGAATATCACTTGGTCGTTTGATGAGGCTACAGGTGTTTTAACTGTAAATGGCTATGGTAAAATGAAAAGCTTAAACAATCCAAATGGATTTGACGGAAAAGCAGAATATATTAAACAGGTTATTATTACAGGTGATATTGAAAATATTGGCTCTTACGTTTTCGCCGCATGTACATCATTAGTAAGTATTTCTATTCCTATATCAGTTAATAAAATCGAAGATAATTCATTTTTGTACTGTCATAATTTAGAAAATATTTATTATGAAGGCACAAAATTACAGTGGGAAAATATAGAAACTTCTTCTGCTGGTAACGAATACTTGTCAGATGCAAAAATAAACTACAAGGAAGAAACACATGTTTGTACATTTAGTGAGTGGAAAGTAGTTAATAAACCAACTTGTATTGCTGATGGTAATAAAATAAGAGAATGCAGCTGTGGTAAAGAAGAAGTACAAATTATTCCTGCAACAGGGAAACACAATTTCGGTGAGTGGGAAACAATAACACAGGAAACTGAGTATCATAATGGTGAGGAAAAGCGTAACTGCAAAAACTGTAGTTATGTTGAAACACGCATTGTCGATAATATTAAGATTTTAATTGGTGATGTGAATAGTGACAGTAAAATAACAGCCTCAGATGCAAGGGTTATCTTACAGCTTGTCGCAGGACTTAGAAGTATTGATACAGTTGAATTGAAAATTGCAGATGTGAATGCAGATGATAAAATCACTGCTGTTGATGCAAGATATATTTTACAAATGGTGGCAGGATTAAAATAATAGTCAAAATTTTAACGAATTTCATTGACACAAGAAATAATTGATAGTAAACTATATCTGTTAATATTTTATTAAAGAGGTGTAATAACAATGGCAATGCAATTGACAGCTGAACAACAGGCAATGTTGGACGGCAAGCAAGGCGAAGTAATGGCTAAAGTTATGAAAACACTTGTTATGTATGGTGAAACATTTGGTGCAGAAAAAATGGTTCCCGTAACAAGTGATAAGGGACATCTTGTTACAAGCTTTGGTCTCAAGATGATGACTCCTGTATTTGATTTGATGGAACAGCTCCTTGATGCTGGTGTGAAATCAAAGCAGAAGTTTTCGGTTGACCCAAAACCTTTTGACCCAAATGTTCCTTCAGATTTTCTTAAGAATTTCGTATTCAAGAAATTTATGTATTCAAAGCAGGATTCATATAACGAACAGCTTCGTAAAATGGGCCTTTTAAATGATGATGCATATACTTGTGCTTGTTACCTTGACGAGGTTGGTAATACTCCTAAAAAGGGTGACATCCTCTCTTGGGCTGAATCAAGTGCCGTAGCTTATGCAAACTCTGTTATCGGTGCTCGTTGTAACCGTAACTCAGGTCTTATCGAAATGATGGGCTCAATCGCAGGCTTTGTTCCTGATTTCGGTCTTCTTACTGACGAAGGCAGAAAAGCAACTTGGATTATCGAAGTTAAGTGTGAGAAAATGCCTGAAGCACAGATTCTCGGTTCTGCAATCGGTATGAAGGTTATGGAAGATGTTCCATACGTTAAGGGTATGAACGAATGGCTCGGTACAGAGCTTAACGACGATAATAAGGCATACCTTAAGGACTTTGGTGCTGCTTGTGCTTCAAATGGTGCTGTTGGTCTTTATCATATCTCAGGTCTTACTCCTGAAGCAGTTGAAATGGGTGAGTCACTCATTGCTGAAAATGCACAGGTTTACGTTATTGATGATGCAGAGCTTGAAAGAGTTAAGAATTCATATCCTGTTATGTGGAAAAATCCTGATGCAACTCCTAAGCTTTGCTTCCTCGGTTGTCCTCATATGACAATGGCACAGCTTAAGCAGTGGACTAACGATGTTTATAACGCACTTCAGAAGAACGGACTTAAAAAGGTTTTAATCCCAACTGTATTTACAGCTCCTCCTGCAGTTTGTGACGAGTTCAAGAAAACAGACTTGTATGCAAAGCTTCAGTCAACAGGTGTAGTTCTCAGCTACATTTGTCCTCTTATGTATATGAACAATCCTCTTGCAAAGAAGACTCCTGTTATCACAAACTCCAATAAGCTCAGAACATATACAACATCTCGCTATTACACAAGTGCAGAGATTCTTGATATCATCACAAAGGAGGTAAAATAAGATGAAAACTTTTAAAGGTCGTCCGGTAGTGCCCGGCACAGCAGAAGCAACAGCTCTTGTATCTCACGGTGGCTTTAATACACTTGCATCTTTCCAGAATGCCCTCCAGTTTGGTGATAAGCAGGCAAAATGCGGTGACCAGAACAATAAGGATATCTTCGAAAAGCCTATGGTAGGTACAGCTCTTTGTCTTCCTCAGACAATCGGCTCAACAACCGGTGGTATGGTTCTTTATTGCGCAAAGGTTATGGAGAGAAGCCCTGCTTGTATGCTCTTCTCTGAGCATATTGACTCACTTGCTGCTGCAGGTGTAGTTCTCGGTTCTGTATGGACAGATACTCCTATGCCCACAGTTGACTGTCTTGGTGAGGAGTTCCTCAACACAGTTAAGACTGGTGACAAGATTAAAGTATACGAGGATGGTACTGTAGAAATTTTATAATTTCATCCTATCACATGGGGAAAAGCGGGTTTCTGCTTTTCCCCTTATATGATTTTTGTGAGGTTTTTATATGAAATTTATGTCCTTTAATATTCAGCATGCTACGGATTATATCCGACAGGTAATCGACCTGGAGTATTTTGCGGAGCGCTTTAAGGAGCTTTCTCCCGATGTCCTCGGTCTTAATGAGGTTATGGGCGAGGGAGAGGATGAAGAATATACCGACCAGATCGGCTTTTTTACCCAAAAGCTTGGTTGGAACGGCTATTTCGGAGAGGCTGCAAGAATCGATGGGGAAAATCCCTTTGGAAATGCTGTGCTGAGTCAGGTGCCTATTAAATCTGTTGAAACGGTGCTTATTCCTGATCCCGAGGATAAAAGTGAGCCTGCCTACTACGAATCCCGCTGTGTTATACGTTGTATTGTAGAGCTCGAGGGTGTGGATGTGTGCCTTCTTGTGTGCCATATGGGACTTGCAAAGCTCGAAAGAAAGAATGCGGTTGAGGTAATATGCTCATTGTTGGATGAGAATGATATGCCTACTATTCTT
>JAEIGA010012951.1_pt1 | contig 12688 bp, 19 predicted proteins | sample 9270691 | NCBI WGS metagenome assembly JAEIGA01 (sample SAMN17057246, study PRJNA624740) | gut metagenome | biome: biome; isolation source: fecal sample | host: Bos grunniens | place: China: Xizang | collected 2019 | reverse complement strand
CATTACCTTCTGCATGAGAATAATCTTTGTCAGCTGTTGTATTATAACCTTCAGCATGAGATGCTTTTCCATTAGACTGTGTACTTTGTCCTTCAGCATGAGATGAACTTCCAGCAGCTATTGTACCACTACCTTCAGCATGAGATGAACTTCCATTGGCATTTGTTCTATATCCTTCAGCATGAGAATTTGAAGCATTAGATATTGTTTCTTCCCCTTCTGCATGAGAATAGTTACCAGCACTTACAGTTTTAAATCCTTCTGCATGAGTCGCTTTATTTGAAGATATTGTACCACTACCTTCAGCATGAGAATAATTACCTGAAGCTGTTGTAGCATTACCTTCAGCATGAGAGCCTATTCCAGTTGATATTGTTTTATGTCCTTCAGCATGAGCTGATTCTTCATCGGCTATTGTTGTATATCCTTCAGCATGAGAGCATTCTCCGTTAGCGATTGATTTATATCCTTCGACATGAGATGATTTTCCATTAGATTGTGTACCTAATCCCTCAGCATGAGAATACCAACCCGTGGCTAATGTACTACCTCCTTCTGCGTGGTTTGATACTCCTGTTACAATATTTCCATGACCTTCAATATGGGTAAAGTCAGCACCAATAACATTCTCTGAATTTATCATTACCTCAATGCGTAGCCATTCAGATGTATCTATATTTATTTCAGCAATAGGAATTTCTGTTTGAAATAATATTGTTATACCATCATCGCTATAGTTAGTTTCTAGTAATTTAACTATATCGACATATACTAACTTATTATTTTGATCTCTACTTGTTAATCTAAATCCCCATACGTCTGCCTCTGAGCAGATTGTTGTAAATCCTTCTTTATTAAGTGGAATAATACCATTTTCAAAAGGTATAAAATTATTATCTAGATATTCTGTTACACCTCTCAATATTACTCCAGATATAGCGCGATTTTGATGACCTTCTACATGTGAATATAAACCCTCTGCTTTATTATTTTCATAATCATTAAAGATTTCGGCATTATTTTTAACCTTTTCTCCAGCCTTTTTCCCAATCTCTGTAGCTACTGTTGTGGCAAAATTAGAATCATTTCCGAGAGCCTCTGAGAGTTCATTAAGAGTATTAAGTGTTTCTGGTGCAGAATCAACTAACGATGCAACCTTATTATCGACATAAATTTCACTTGCAAGACCATCTATTGAAGGAATAGTGGGCTTATTTTTAATAAAATCTGCTTTGGTTTCGTCGGTTTGATTCCAGTCTGGACGAGGATACGGAGTTGCCGTAGTATTTCCTATAATTTTAGCCATTTAAAATCACCTCCGTTATTGTAACTTGAATATTTTCATAATTATCTAATGGTTTTTCACCTATAGCACACACCCTAATATTACCATCTTCGTTCACCGTAGTGAAAGTTACATCTTTGCTTTGAAAAGCCAATAATTGTTCAGGTGTGGGCTGTAAATCTATTTTACTGTTAACTGTTGTTTTTCCAGCAAGTTGTTCAGTAATATCTTGAGTATATCTTCTCTCAAATCCTTCTACAGCCTCCCATGCGTCACCACCATACAATGTTATTTCAGTAGGTGTTGGAGTGACAAAACTGTCAACACTCATATAAGGTAGTTGACTATAAGGTCTTATACCATCACCAATTTTTAATCTAGGTATCCCCCCATCATACTCTACAACGAGTTCTCCTGCCAACGGCATTGATTCAGCAGGTTTACTTTCTTCATATTCTTTCCACTGTTCTTTTGTTCCACGTCTTAATTGAACAATAAATTTTGCCATACTCGTTCCTCCTTTTATTAATTGTTATTTAATGCACCAGCATCAATAATTCCCATATTTCCAAACTCACAGGTTGATATGTTGCCTGCATCTATTGTATTTGATATACCAGATCCATCTACAAATGGTAAATCCTTAACATTAGCTATACCATCGCCGATTTTAAAACGAGAATAAAAATACATTTCATCTGGATCATAAATTATCAATTCGCCCAACAAAGGAACGAAATTAATAGCCTTTTCCCAATCTGATTCTGTTGCATGTTTATTAACAATGCGTGTTTTTATTGTTTTTGTAGCCATTTATATACTCCTTTCAATTTATCATTTTCAAAATTTGGAGTTATGAAAAAATCATCATTTCGGATTTTTTCTTATTTTCAATTTTATATATTTTAAAAAAAAGGGGTTGTCATTATAACAACCCCATTTTTCATCTTTATTACTCGATTGTAATATTGGTGTCATCTACATATGTACCACAATCTAAAATGATTGTATCAGTAAAGAGACTATCTAATATTGTTCTCGCCTCTTGGTCTTTAACGTCAACGGTTGTGCCGTCCATTAACCTGACACGAGACAAATATTGTTTTTCATCAGCCACACGGCATCAACCCTCCTTATTAAATAAGATTAAGAGGGAGATAATTACTGAACAGTAATTGTCTTATTACCAGTAACGAGTTCAGGAGTAATAGTAGCTTCTGTACCAGTGAATGCAGCAGATTCAACACCAGCTTTATCATAGTTACCAGATACAGAAACATTTCCTTCAGTACCAGCAAAGTCGGCAGAAATAGCAACCTGTGAACCAGCAAATGTAGCACCGAATTTGTCACCACTAAATGTAGGAGCAGAAGCTTCTGCTTTTTCAATACCAGTAACAACAGTCTGAGCAGCGCCGAGAGTTGGCAATGCACCAGCATTAAATTCAGCAGCAGTATAAGAACCAGCATTGAATCCAGTAGCGGTCAACGCATCAGCTTTACCAGCAGCAGAGAATACTAACATTTCTGTGTCTTCACTATCCATAGCTGCAACGAGACCTTCAGAAGCAAATTTAGCAGAAGTTTCTGTTACAGAAGGGGCAACATACTGAGCAGCAGTATAAGAAGGCAATGTACCAACACTGTCAATGTGCTGAACCTGAGCAGTTGTAGGAGTAACAGTGATAGCAGGTGCAGAAACAGTACCAGAAACGGCTGTACCATTTTCATCATCACGAGCAATAGAAACTGTACCAGCTGCAGTTACATTACCTGATACAGTACCAGCAGGTGTAAATGTACCATCAGCAGACATAGTTGTAGATGTGTGATTAAGAGTTACAGCAACAGAACCAGCGGGAGTATAAGCAGCTCCATTAATACCTGTAGCATAGTCTGTTAAAGTAGCAGAAGCGCTATCTTTATAAGCAAGTGCTTTAAGTTCTAAAGCAGTTTTAAGTTCGTCAGCAGTAATGCTATCTTGCATATCGATGTTAGCAATAGTGAATGTTTTCTGAACGAATTTAGCTTCAGCACCAGCAATAGTCTGATAAACACCTTCGTCACCAATTTCAACCCACTTAGTGCCGTTGTGAACATATTCTGTTGTGCCAACGATAATTACGTCACCAGCAGCACCTTTAAGTTTGCCATCATTAAATTCTTCTGCTGTTTTTACACCAACAAAGTGCATAGCACCAGTTAAACCAGCAATTTCACCCTCGATGTAAGCAGCAATAGCTTTGCTAGTAGCAAGATTTTCGCTATCTTCAGCAAATGTAGTGTCAACACTGTACTTTACCGCATCACCATAAGTGTCAAGCAACGCACGAACATCGGCATCTTTTAACCAATAAATTTCAGAGCCAATCTTCACCTTAGATAAAAGCGGCGTGTTAGAATAAATGTTTGCCATAATAAATTCCTCCTAAAAAATAAATTTTATACATTAACTAAGTGGCGCTTAGTTAATATCAACATCAAAAACGACCATTTCCTCATCTTCAACTACATCCATTTCAAACTTTTCGTTAAGTTCATTCGTAATTGCACGTTGAGTCATAGTGCCGTCAATATTTTGACCAATTTGGTCATACAATTTAACCGCCCCAGCGGTTTCAGCAGTTGCATTTGGCAAACTGCCAGCTTGTGTTTCATAATTAATACCATTATATGTATATAATTTGCTACTAATAGCGTCAATATAAATACGCCCAATCACACCATCTATTAATTCCGTGTGATTATTGTCAGCATAAAATTTTTCTTTATAAAAATAACCTCTCACAATTAAACTATTGATATTTTGTAAAATTGTCTCATCCGTATATGGTAGTTGTGCAAATGTACTAATACCGTCGCCAACCTTAGTTCTTAAACCGTATCCGGCAACATCAACAAGACACACCTCACCATTAACTGGAATAAAGGTATTTTCTATTTTTTTGTAGTTATAATCATTGTCTCTTCTTAGAGCAACCACGGAAAGATCCGTATTTCCAATTGGCGCAAGTTGGTCAAAAGGCGTTACTCCATCACCAATTTTAAAAATATTTTGGTCTATAATAAATCCAGGCTCACCAGCCGCCAATATAGGGTTGACTTCACTCCAACGGGCAGCCGTACCTCTTTTGAGTTGTAATTGTTTGCTCATATCTTAAATCTCCCCATAATCTATTATTCCACCACCACCAACAACAACTTGTTCATCTATATATGTTCTAAGTTCTTCTTCTAAATCTCGCACCGCACCAACCGTAGCGACTACATTATATTCTTCACCCTCTGGCACACTTGACATATCTGTAATAGGTGCATAGATAGTTTGAATCCACTCAGTTCTATCAGGTGAAATAGTATAACCATTACGAGTATCGTGAACATAGTATACAATACCGTCTGCAGCACAAGAAAGTTCTGGAAGTTCCTCATATGTGGAAACTACACGGATACCATCACTAAGAAGACGAGATCCCCAATATAATTCGTGTGTATCTTGGCAAAAATATAATGCGGTGTCATCATATGTATCTCGATTGAGATAACGCTCTTTACTTGTTTTTATAAATCTTACATTAGCCATTATTCTTCCTCCCATTCATATTCACTTACTATATCACCATCAGTAGACCATTCATCGAATGGATTTAAATCAACAGGATCTGGAATTTTTAAGTCATCACCACTACTAATAGTCCAAGATAAAATTTTGTCTTCATTAATTGATGGTACAAAAATCTTACTCGAAGCAACAGCATCACCAAATGAAGGAGGGACACCATTAGAATTAGTGCTAATATTTTCAATATAATTCGTAACATAATTCGTTGTAATATCTCCACCAAGCACCGAAATCTTAAACGATGGAATACGAATAACTTCTTTAGGTACATAACACTGGTTATTTTCATCAAGATCAACGGAATGATTTTCGCCTTTGCAATAAAAGTTAACAGTTTTGACTTCTATTGTTTTCCAATCGTCAGTTCTAAAATCAAATTCAAATTTTAATTTACCATATGCGTTTGAGGGGATTATCCCTGATGTGATCTTTCGAAGACGTTGATTATAAACCGAGAATTTAATTACTATCATATTCACATCAATCCCTTTTTTAAATTTCATGATTGTCCCAAAGGCGTTTTGCTTTTGCCGTCTCAGGACACCTTTTCCATACAAACACAAGTGAATCTTCTCTTTTTTCAGATGTATATAATATATCTAAAAAATATTCACTACCAAGAAATTTTAAATAACGTTGACATTGAAGTGGATTGGTAAGAAAAATTGCATCACTTGGTTCATATGATTTACCTGTAATTTTACTTGTTATCATTTTTATGTTCTCCTTTTGCTAAAAAAATAGGGGACACGACGCGTAGCCGTATCCCCTATTGGTTTAATAACTACTCGTGTACTTTATTTATGCTTTTTCTTTTTCTTTTTATAAGCATTATAAGTCTCCTGTTTGGTTGTGGACTCAGCCACTATGGCTGTTTCAGTAGGAATGTCTTCTAAAGTCATTACTTTGGCTTCAACTTCTATAGGTGCTTCTTCCTTAACTATAGTCTCGGCCTCAACCTCCATAGACACTTCCTCCTCAATAGGTATAATGTCATTCATAACCTCTTTGGCTACAATTTCTTCTACAATAGGTTCAATTATAACCTCTGGAACAACCTTAATTTTTGAAGCTTCGTAGCAACTTTTACTACAATAGCCCGCATCCTTATATGGAATTGGAGACAGTAAGCAGCCTCTACAATACTCAAAGATGCTATTGCAATTTTTGCAAGTATGTTTAGTCATTGTGATAATCTCCTTTTCCTAAAAATAAAAAGAGTAGGGGGTTAACCTACTCTTTTAAATCATTTATTTTTGTTAAATTAAGCAACTACTACTACTTCAACAAGTTTTCTGTCAGCAGAGCAGTATTCAGGCATACACTGAATTTCGAAAGCGTGGTTGCCGTCTCTAGTCATAGACCATTCAGCTTCACCAGATAATTTACCTCTCATAATGATATAAGCATATACAAGAGATTCATCACAAAGGTCTCTTAAAAGAACTTCTGCTGTTACATTCATAAGTTTGTTCTGAGCGTCTGCAAGAGCAGTAATCTTTTCACCTGCTACAATTTTAGCTGTGTAAGAAACTAAGTATCTGTCGCCTTCTACACCATTTGTTATAGTAGCTACACCATCAGCAACTGTTGCTGCTTCAGCAGTAGCAGTTGTTAAGCTATTATCCTTTGTAAGTTTGTAAGCTTTTGCTTCTGTAGCTTCTGTAGTAGTAGAAAGTTTTGCACCTTTAGAAGCATCTAATGTAACAATGTCATATTTTGTGAATGAATAATCTGCAGCACTTTCAACACTGCCACCAACCTGCTGAGCAAGAATCTGTGTGTTGAAGAAAGCGTTAGAAGCACCAAATGTAGCACCTCTACCGTTCTGAAGAACCATAACAACGTTATTTCTTGCATCTACGATATCTTCTGTTTCTGATGTGAAAGAAAGAGAAGGGTCTGTAACCTGATCTGCAAGGAAAGCAAGGTCTCCTGCTTTAATTTCTGTACCGTGATCAGCGGCATAAGTACCAGCTACGCTAAGTACTCTATCTAATGCATATTGAGCCATAATATTTTCCTCCTATAATTTTAAAATTTTTAATATAATAAAAGAGCTTAATTAGCCCCTTCATTCAAAATTGTTTTATTGTTCTTATTTGATTCTTCTGTAATATCTCTAGTCCAATCAAGGACGGTCTTGTCCATTTTCTTTGTGTCTACAAAACCAGAATACATACCTCCTAAGGCAGCATCGGCTTGGACTATAATTTGGACACGATTAATTTGGTTCATAAATTCATACAAACCCATATTGCAAATATATTCCTTTGTATACCCTTGGCGACCCTGTAATGAAGACACCAATGGTACCAAAAAAGATTTATAAGGTTTACCTTTATTTCTCTCGGCATTCTTTCTATCTTCATCAATTAATACTCGACGTGTAATGTCATTAGCTGCCTTATCTACTTGCTTCTTAAACCCATGCATCTTGCGAATGTAGGTAGTCAAAATTTCGTAGATAATTGCATTGATAATAATAGGTTTACCATTTTCATCCACCTCACCATTAGCCAAAACTACTTCTTCTGGCTCACCAACCGAGTAGGGTTTAAACTTTGTTAAGTCTAAATCGCCAAGTAAAGGTTTTGTTTTGTCGGGTGTTAATGACTGACAAAGCATCATAAAAAGTTGAAAATCTTCAACCTGCATATAATCCAACCCCATATCATCAAGTGTTACTTTCATCATAGATGGTGTTGAACAGATTGTCTGAGCAATGCTAAAATACTCTGCCTCATTATAATTGGCAATTTCACCAATGGTTGGTTGATAAAGTGTAATGCCATTTGCTATTTTGATATCTTCACCCAAATAAAGACGAAGTTCGTCTACTTGGTAACCTTCCATAAAACCTACCTCCTATGACCTACAATCTTGTCGTATTCATAAGAATTGGTTCTAAGAGGCTTAGTAGAGTTGTCTGTGATAAGTTCAAAAGTCAGCGTGCGAGTATTATAGTCTGAATCCGTCACACTCTCCTTATTGCTTTGAAGCTCCATTTGTGGACCGAGGGCGTTGGAAAGATTGAAAATATCTCTAATCAAATAACCCAACAAATCATGTCTAGGTATGCCATATTTAGTTTTAATATGATCCTTATGTACAAAAATTACAAACTGCACATACTGTGATTTCATAACTGAATTGTATTGCATTCTCTCCATATCATCTATCTTAAAGGTTATGAAGTTTTTAGACACATCTTGAGTACCTGGAATACGAATAACGGGCCATATATTTTCATAGACCAAATCTTCAGGACACTCAGGATCAATGTTGGGATTATCAAGTATCTCTACTATATCCTCATCCGAATAAAGCATTTGTTCAATAAGACGTTTCTTGCGAACAATATCATCATCTACATTATTTATATCACGCTTCATTCTATACCACCTCCACACTTAACTCAGCTACAGAACCATCGGAGCCAAATAATTGCACAATAAGAACGGTTCCTATTAAATTATAATTCATAGCAACCTTAAGTTTGAGCAAGTCACCATCTCTCTCAATGATGTAGTTTGTATCACCACTGATATCACCATTCCCATCACTGATTGTCCACTTGGATACGGTAACAGTTTCGTCACTGAAGGCAGGAGTGAAAGTCTTCCAACTTCCACCTACTTTTACAGTAGGTTTAGTGCCGTTATAGGTAATAGTGGCAGTACTTTTGAGTTCCTCTTCGATATTGGGAACTTCGGGTTCTATTGGTGAATCATAATAATTACAAATCATAAGTTCTGCATTATCATAAGTCGGATTAAAAGTTTCTTGTGTAAATTTAAATGTTGTCAAACCTATTGGTTGAGTATCTTCAATTTTACTAACCTGATAAACCAGGGGAGGATACCTTTTTTCATCGGAAATAATAAATCTTTTATTATAACCAATTGTCAACGAATCTGAATTTGTCGGCATGATGCAACTAGTAACGTTATCCACGAATGTGAATCGGTCACCATCCCAACTGCCGGAGTTGTTCTGTGTATTACACCAACGGTTCGTTAAGCCGTTAATGCGTTATTTATATTTTCTTCTGAACAATATTTTGAAATATAAGTATTATATTTTCTTTCTAGATATAATTCAGCATCTTGATATATGTAATCTAAAAAGAGTTTAACTTGTTCTTTATAACGAATATAAAGATAAGTCGTAACACCATTATGGCACGATGCTTCATTCAACTTACATTTAATACCAAGTTTATTCTCTATATATATCTGTGCTTGTCTACAAAAATCATATGTGCTAATAAAATCAACACAATGCTCCCACTTGTGAGGTTGAATATATCCATCACCATCTATATAACCTCTTAAAAAATGAGAATATAAATCATCTCTTAAAAATGTTGGCCATTTTAAAATCAAACTTTTATTTGGCATTACACCTTTATTTTTTAATGCGTTACACATATGTCTACTAAACATTAATAACCTATATTGATTTTTATAATTATAACCACCATCGTGTTTATTAGAATAATCTAAAAACTCTAATGGTTTTTCACTACCAATTTCTTGACGTATTTTTTCAAGTATATATCCATCTTCCTCTTGTAAAGACATACTAATAGTACATTTGTTTTCACTATTTGAACCATCGGCATACAAAAAACCTAAGATATATGCTTTGTTTGGTGTATCAATTTCATCAAAATAAGCTTCATTTAATTTATATTTTCGATTACTATTATTGCAACGTTTGATACCTTTTTTGTCAAGAATTTTTGTAATGACTTTATGTGTAACCCCATATAATGTTGCAATTTTTACAGTAGACAATCCACTTTCATATAATTTAACTATTTCATCATATTTATCTTCTGAAATTTTTGTATTTACCATAATTAATTTCCTCCTAAAAAATTACATTATAAAAACACTAGTAATTATTGTGTTAGGAGCACAATAAAACGGTTTGCAACCCGCTGTCCCAGTGTCTTTAACAAACTAATATAAATAACATTTCTCATACTTTCATATGAGAGTAGACCATATCTTAATCTCTTATGAGATTTCCCCCATTTCGGTAGACTTCTACCTACGAGCATATACTCTGGTCGTTGAAGCTTCTCCTATTCGGAGTTTGCCTGCTGATTTCCCAATATTAACAATTTTTAAACATTCACACTTAGTCTTATTTCATACTTATGTTGTAGTTTGTTAATCTTTAGGGGGTTCCAGCAATTAAAGGGAATTCTTTATACTCTCACGAGCATAAAGGTCACAACTATGTAACTCTGTTGTATTCGTTGCACACCAAGACAATTATAAATCTTGCCATCGGTTATCCACTTGAAGACATAATTGGTTTCAAGCACCTGATATTGTCTAAACATTGGTCTATCGTCCTGATGCACGAGTAACCACCATTGCCATTCACCATCTTCATTTTCCATATACACATAACTTCCAATACCAATATCAGGATGCCGTTTTTCTTCACCATGACGAAATTGCATCCAATAAGATGGCTCATCAGAGGTAATGTTTGCATATGTTTTAACATTAAACTTTACATCAATCAATTCGTGTTCTGCCGTAACTTCCGGCAAGCCACTATTCACCTTAACCACATATACTTGCCGAAAATTAGGATCTCTATCCCACGTTTGTTCTATAACCATATTAGATTGCATACGGAGTATTTCACTCATATTTTTGCCTCTATAGGTCATACGGTTTTTATAAGCTTCAAACATAAGAATCACCACCCTTAAGTGTATCCACTAAATTAGCTGCATCAAGAATACATTTGCGGAATTGGGTTGGCTCTCTACGAGCCGTTTCGAGGTTGCTCACAATAGTAAGTACCTCTGCTTGATATCCGAACAGCTTGTTCGAACCCATTATTTCATTAATTAATGTTTGTATTGTTGCATCTACAAAAGGACTACCTCCATCATGTAAATGCAAAACATTAATAATTGCACCATAAAAATGACGCTTTTGTTTTTCAATTTGATTCAACGGGATGTTGTTATAATTCTTTTCCATGCTCTACACCCCTTAATCAAAATATTCATTATCTAAATATGTTCCACGGCAGAAAAGTAAATCTGCTTGATGCTGAAGACTTTCGTCCAAAGCACGCATTTCAGACAAATGATTTGCCTGAGCATAATATTTTGTTTCTTTACCAGAATATACTTGGGCGGTTAATGTGACACTTGCAATTTGAGGAGCCAACCAACCTCTCACCATATGAATAGCAAGAATTTTTTGGTCTCTATCAGAAATATCAAAGTTGAATTGCTTTGACATCTCATCTCTATTTGCAAAGTCATATTCACCAACCACTGGTTCTACAATAGCATCCATTAACCAACCATAGAGCATATTTTCCAAGTCCTCTTCTGGCAAAGTTGCTAAAAGAGGATCTGTAATTTGTGCTAACGCACGATTATAAATAGCTTCATAGGAAGTCATTTGAGACACCTCCTATATTACTTCATAAACATTCCAACAAAATCAGTGCCCCAAGCAGTATCCATTTCACGAACTTTACGAACATCATATAATTCGTCGTTCTGAATCATCTGAACTGCTTTAGTTTTTATGGCATCCTTTAAACCATCAGGCATAATATTAAGTTGTGCCTTAAATTTATTGAGAGGGAGAGCAAAAAAGTCTTCGATATCCTGAGTTATAACCTTTTCATAAATAGGTTTCAACATAGAACCCCATTGTTCAACAAGTTCTTCATCTTCAATAATAAATCTAGGTTTTGTAAGAAACTTAGATTTACGAGACTGAAGTGCCTGAAGGTCTTGGTATTCAACCCAGGCCGTATCGTTGTAATCAGCCCATGAATACTGCAGCTGAGTTTTTGGACCAACAAGGATAAGTTCTCCACCAGTCACTGAGCGACATTCTATTCTGTCATCAGGGGCAAATTTCTTTGGAGCCTTTTTAACTGATGTTGATTTTTCAACAACAATAGGTTCTTTCGCCTGAATTACTTCTTCCTCTTTAATAATTGGTTTTTCTGATTTTGTCTTTTTAGTAGTAGTTTTACCTGCCATAGTTTATTTCTCCTTTTATTCCATAATTAATCATTGTGTAGTGTGATTACGCGTCTAAATCGTAAACACCGAATGCACTGTTAAGCATAACAGCTACACCAAGTTTTGTCTGGATTTCCTGTTCATATGTCATATCCATATTTTCATCTTTGTCTGTGATTGCTCTAAGCTGAGTATCACCTTCGTTAACAAGTTTGATGAATTTAAGGTCTGTTACAGGCATTACCCAAATAAGTGTGTTGTCGATTTTGTAAGCACCAACTTTACCTTTTTCGAATACCTGTGGAATTTCCACTAATTCTTTACCTTCCCACATACCAAGTGTACCTGTTCTGTAGTGTTCATCTTTCATAGCATCAGAAATATACTGTGCATTCTGAAGACCGATAACTTTAGAAAGAGCTGTTCTTGTACCCATAATCATTGCAGGGTAACCAGTAGCTGTAGAAACAAGGTCGCAAAGCGCATTAAGGTTTTCGGCAGTAATAGAACCAGTTTTCTTGAACTGACCTGTGAGACCTGTAGCATAACCTACCATTGCATCATAAAGAGCATTTTTAACATATCTGTCATATGCATCATACATTTTATTAACGAATTTAGCGAATTCTTCAGCGCCTGTTACAACTCTTTCGAATTCAGCGTAAACTTTTCATTATTGTTTAACATTAAAATATCATTTTTCTAATTTTTGCCATGTTAATGGCTCTTTGGTAATTGGATGTTTACCTGCATGT
>JAEIGA010012950.1_pt1 | contig 12688 bp, 7 predicted proteins | sample 9270691 | NCBI WGS metagenome assembly JAEIGA01 (sample SAMN17057246, study PRJNA624740) | gut metagenome | biome: biome; isolation source: fecal sample | host: Bos grunniens | place: China: Xizang | collected 2019 | reverse complement strand
GGAGCGAGACCTGCCGAGAACGGAAACAATTCACAGAGTGCCACGGTAGTTAAGAGCGATGTGTCACAGCTCTCCAAAGCGGATAGAGCAGAAATCATCCGCAGAGTACAGCGAGGAGAGAAAATCAGATTCTGATTAAAACCTATAATCTCCTTGCTTTAACACGCATATTTGCGAAAAAATCACAAAAAAGGAGATTAAAACTATGAAAATCAACAAAATTAACCTTCAGCTTTTTGCTTATGATCCTCAGGCACAGCCTGTAAACTTCACCGGCTCTTCTACTCTCACTGCGGAAATGAAGACCTTCTACGATATGACTCTTATCGATGAGGCGCAGGCAAACCTCGTCCATGCTCAGTTCGGTCAGAAGAGACCTATCCCCAAGAACGGTGGTAAGACCATCGAGTTCCGTAAGTTCGCACCTCTTGCAAAGGCTACCACTCCTCTTACTGAGGGTGTTACTCCCGATGGCAAGAGCCTCTCTGTAAGCACCATCACTGCTACTGTAAATCAGTATGGTGACTTCGTAACTCAGACCGATGTGCTTGAGCTTACCTCTCTCGACAACACCATCCTTGAGGCTACCAAGCTTCTCGGTAGACAGGCAGGTGTTACCCTTGATACCGTTGTAAGAAATGTACTTAACAGTGGTACTAACGTTACCTACTGCCCTAAGGTTGCAGATGGTGTAGAGACCGTTGTAACCTCAAGAAAAAATCTTGATGCTACCGCTCAGCTTACTGTAAAGGTAATTCAGCAGGTAGTTGCAAAGCTTCGTGGACAGAATGCTCCCACCATCGGTGGCAAGTACGTTGCTATCATCCATCCCTATGTTGCATATGACCTTATGCGTGATCCCGAGTGGATAGATGCGCATAAATATGCAAATCCCACCAACCTCTATGAGGGCGAAATCGGTGAGATCGCAGGTGTTCGTTTCGTTCAGACCACCGAGGCAAAGGTATGGAAGGGTGCAGGTAACGATTCCGATGATCTTAAGAACAACGATAGCACTCCCACAGACCTTGCTGTTTTCAGCACTCTCTTCCTTGGCGATGGTGCATACGGTGATACCGAAATTACAGGCGGTGGTCTTCAGACCATTGTTAAGCAGAAAGGCTCTGCAGGTACTGCCGATCCTCTTGATCAGAGAAGCTCGGTAGGTTGGAAGGCTATGAAGACTGCGGAAATCCTCATCGAGAACTACCTTGTTCGTGTTGAGTCTTGCTCCGCTGCCTTCTCCGCAACCACTAACGCAAACTAATCAAACTTTAATGGGGAGGTAATCCCTCCCCGAATCTAACAAGGAGGCTATTATGGCTACTAATACAAATACCAAACCCACCAAAAAAATGGTGAAGATAAAGATCCCTCGTACAAGGGCAGATGAGGAAGATGTGTTCGTATCGGTGAATTTGGAAACCTTCCTCATCAAGAGAGGTGTGGAAGTTAAAGTTCCCGACTATGTAGCAGAGGTTCTTCAGCATAAGGAAGATATGCTTGAGACGATAATGAACTTCAACGATGCGAAAGCAAGTAAGTAAAGAATAAGCAAATGGGGAGCATTGAGACTCCCCATTTCTTGAATAGGAGGTAACCTTATGACAATAATGGATGCTCTCTACCGAATAGATGAACTGAAGCCTAACAGTTATTCTCAGCCTGAGAAGATTAAATGGCTATCCTCTCTTGATGGAGTGATTAAGAGCGAAATCATAGACACTCACGAAGGCGGTGAGGACGTTGTATTCACAGGGTATGGCGAGGATGCAGACTTAACTACGGTGCTTCTCGTTCCTGCACCATACGATGATATCTACCTCAGATGGCTTGAGACACAGATAGACTACACTAACGGAGAGTATGGCAAGTATAACAACAGCATTGCCATGTATAACGCAGCATATACGGCATTTGCGAATTATTACAATAGGACTCATATGCCGAAAGGCAAGAAATTTAAATTCTTTTAAGGAGGAGAGAGGATGAAATATCCCACACTGACAGAACTCAATACATCTCGGGAAATGATAGATGTATTCCGTGGTTATAATCATAACCTACGCATCGGTGAAGGCGAGTTTTATGATATGGCTAACCTTACATCGAATGATTATCCTGTCCTCTCTCCTCGTCCTCAAAGGGGAGTATATGTACCTACTGAGGGAGAAAGAACTACACCACAGAAACCCTTGGCTATGATTACAAAAGATGAGCTGTGCTATGTAGCGAAGAATGCAGACGGACTGACTTCTACCTTTTACATCAATGGATATCCTATTCCATTTGAGGGGGATGACACGTTAAACGCAGAGCCTAAGACACTCATATCAATGGGATCATATGTAATCATTATGCCCGACAAGAATTACATTAATACCAAGGATCATTCTGACAAGGGCAAGATCGAGAAGACACTCGATGTAAAAACAGGAAACGTTCAATTTAATTTATGCAAATTAGATGGCGAAGGATACGATATTGACCATATAGGAGACTCTGCACCTACATTACCTGATGGTAAAGAGGAATACGATGACCTTACATTATGGCTTGATACATCGGGAGATACTCACGTTCTCAAGCAGTATTCAAAAACAAACAGTCAGTGGGTATCTGTAGCCACAACATATATAAAGATAACTTTCCCGAATGGAAAATTAAATGAGACTTTTGCCAATGAGGACGGTCTCGCTATATCGGGAATTAAAAAGATAATCGAGACAGGAAACATAACAGTAACAGGAGATTACACCGAAAAACAGTTAGCGTCCATTAAAGAACAGTTAATAGACCTCGAAGGTACTATGGTAGCTTGGGAGGTGGGTACTAACTATATAATCGTCAAGGGTATCCTTGATAAAACGGCAACACTAGATATAAGCAAAAGTATTGCCGTAGACGAATACGCCTTTGTATCCATCAAAAGACAGATGCCTGAAATGGACTTTATCATAGAGTCTGGCAACAGATTATGGGGATGCAGATACGGACAGGCTCTCAATGAACAGGTAGTAAACGAAATCTATTGCTCAAAGCTCGGAGACTTCAAGAATTGGAACACATTCGCAGGTATCAGCACAGACTCCTATGTAGCTTCCGTTGGTACTGACGGACAGTTTACAGGAGCTATAACTCACCTTGGATATCCTATCTTCTTCAAAGAGAACTGTATGCATAAGGTTTACGGAAACTATCCTGCTAACTATCAGATACAAACTACGGCTTGTAGAGGAGTGCAAAGGGGATGCTCCAAGAGTCTTGCAATTGTAAACGAGACTTTATATTACAAGTCAAGGTCGGGAATATGTGGCTATGATGGCTCTCTCCCGGTGGAAATATCCTCGGTGCTTGGCGATGCAGTCTATGCTGATGCAGTAGCAGGAGTGCTTGGCAATAAATACTACATTTCAATGAGAGATGTAAACGAGACGGATAATTCTAAGAAGTATCACCTTTTTGTCTATGATACTCAAAAGGGTATGTGGCACAGAGAGGATAACACTCAGGCACTAGAATTCTGTAACTGTGACGGAGAGTTATACTATATCGACTACGCAACAAAGACCGCAGCCGTGCAGATCAAGACAGTGAGAGGAACAGGATTAACTGATACTGATCCGATAAAATGGGAGGCAACAACAGGTATCATCGGTACTGACTCTCCCGATAAGAAATACATCTCACGCATAGTTATGAGGCTGTCATTGGAAGTAGGAACGATACTATATGTACAGGCTCAGTATGACTCTTGCGGTGCGTGGGAGCAGATGTTCGCTATGTCGGGTACATCTCTCAAGACGTTCTCAATACCTATAAGACCGAGACGGTGCGACCATTTAAGGCTGAGATTCATAGGAACAGGAGCTGCAAAGATATTCTCAATCACGAAGACCATTGAGCAAGGAAGTGATGTTTAATGGGAATTGATATCAGATTACCGCAGATAAATGCTAAAACCGAAGCAGAAAAGCAGATTAGCAGCTATCTCTTTCAGCTTGCCGAACAGCTTCAATGGGCATTACAGAATGTAGATATTTCAAGTAATACAGTGGTTGTAAATACTGCACCGAAAAGTTTATTACCGGGAACGCAGAATACACCGAGAAGCTTATTGCCGGGGCAGAGTACGGAAAGTGCTGAGGCAATATTCGGCTCTATAAAGGCTCTTATCATTAAGTCTGCGGATATAGTCAATGCGTACTATGAGGAGATAAATAAGAAGCTCGTAGGGCAGTATGTTGCACAGTCTGACTTTGGTGTTTTTGAAGAACAGACCTCACAAGATGTTTTTGAGAACTCCACAAATATAAATAGGACATTCAGTAATGTACAAGAGATAAAGACTAGCATAGACTCATCCTTTGAGGCACTCTCAGGTGAAATTGATCAGGTTGATTCCAAGGTTAAGGATGTAGAGAGTAACATCTCTACCGAGATACAAGGCTTGAAAAATTCGCTTGATACTCTCAATTACTCTCTTGTAGAGGTAACAGCCAACCTTAAATCAGGACTGCTATATACAAACGATGAAGGCATTCCTGTATATGGTCTTGAAGTAGGACAGAAGAACATCGTTGACGGTGTTGAGGTCTTCAATAAATATGCGAGATTTACGGCAGGTAGGCTTTCATTCTATGATCAGAATGGTGCTGAAGTTGCATACATCAGCGATTATAAATTATATATTACTCACGCAGAAGTAACAGGTACACTCAAGCTCGGAGGGTATCTCGTTGATACAACGAATGGTCTTACGTTCAAGTGGGTAGGAAGGGGATAAACTATGGCGGTATCACAATCTCTATCAGTAACGGAAGTATCGGGCAGTGTTAACACCACAGCCAATACATCTAAAATACGGATATTGTGGCAGTCTACGCAATCGGGTGATAGCCATAATGACAACACAAGAACGGCAAAATACTATGTTTCCATCAACGGTGGAGCAGAGACAGAGTATCCTGTAAGTTATACATTGCCTCAAAACTCTACAAAGACCATCGTAGATGTCACACTCACAGTAGCTCACAGGAGCGATGGCTCATGTACAGTAAGTGTTAGGACTTGGATGGATACAAGAATCAGCGCAGGTGTTGTTCAGAAGTCTAAGACACTCAGTCTTACAACTATACCGAGAGCATCCACCATAACTGCAGCTTATGCTGTGACACTCGGTAGTAGATGTAAGCTAATATGGACTCCTGCATCGGCTTCTTTCTATTATAAGGTTAAATTCGCTATAGGATCGTGGAGCTTTACAACTGTAGCATTTAAACCGGGAGTAACTTCTGCATACACTTACACAGGGTATCCCATAGCAATGGAAGCTGCGAATCAGTTTCCCAATAATCCAAGCGGAACTATGACCGCTACTCTTTACACCTATTCTGACAGTGGTACAACACAGGTAGGTTCTGCTTCATCAGCATCATTCACAGTAACTCTACCTGAAAACGAAACAACTCAGCCTTCTATAAGGATGACACTATCGCCTGATACACCTTATGAAAAGTTCAAATCTCTTTATCTACAAGGTATAAGCAGGGTAAAGGCAACCTTTGAGGGTGAAGGAAAGTATGGTGCTTCTATAGTTGCATACAGTCTGCAGGCTGAAGGTGGTCGATATACTGAGCCATACATATCGAATGTACTTGCTCAATCGGGCGAGTCAACCATTGTTGGTTTTGTATCGGACTCAAGATGGTTTGGTAACAATACAATTCAAAAGATAAATGTAATTGCATATGATGCACCGTATATATCACCAAGCAGTGGATATAAGAGAGTCATATGTGAGAGATGTAAAGCGGATGGAACTGCAGACGATTCAGGCACTTATTTGCACGTCAAAGGCAAAAGAAACTATACCAAGATAAACACTGATGGTATCGTAAACACTTGTAGTGTGAGGTGCAGATATAAGGCTGAGGGTGGGACATGGTCTCACGCAAGCGGTGCAGGAAGAGACGTTCTCCCATCGACAAATTCATCGACAGACGAGTTTGACGTTATACTTGACGGTATAGTGTCTGATGTAACTCTTACATACACAGTAGAACTTAGTATCATTGACGATACCAACATCCCTTCGGTTATGGTTTTCAATATTCCTTCCGAGGATGTCGCATTTCATCTCCGTGACGGAGGCGGTGGAGCAGCCTTTGGTAAATACGCAATTACTAAGGACTTGTTGGAGTGTGTATGGGATGCAAAATTCCACAAGGGTGTGTCCATAAATAACGTGCCGGTTTCGGACTTCGTTGTTGAGCAAGGATTGACGGATATATGGTATTACCGGAAATGGTATTCAGGCAAGGCGGAATGTTGGGGGCGAAGGGCTGTATCGGTAAATATCTCTACTAAATGGGAAGCGATTTATTACACTGTAGTAGATAAATATGCATTCCCATCAGGATTATTTACATATGCACCAATGTGCCAAGTTACGGCTGAATTCGGTACTACGATGCAAGCTGCGTGGTTGGGTGTAGGTGGAGATGCTTCAAAAGATTACACTCCGGGAGTAATTTTCTGCAGACCTAATATAGCGGAAGCAGGATTTGACATCTTATACTATGCCATAGGCAATTGGAAATAAACATAATTTCACAGGAGGAAATATTTTAAATGGGAATAACCTACAAAATCAAACCGGGTGACAACCTCAGCAACATTGCAAGCAGGTATGGAACTACAGTTCATGCATTACAGAAGGCTAACGGAATCTCAAATCCAAATGTTATTTACGCAGGGAGCAATATCACAATACCGGATGCGGTAAGTTCGTCTGCTGATAAGGTAGAGACTAACCCTAAAAGCTATACTTACACTCCCTTTGAGTACGATGACTATACAGAAAGTGATGTGGTCAAAGGTCTCGGTGACAAGAAAACAGATGCAGAGAATGCAGTTGCAAATTATGGGGACTTTGCATGGTCTGACCAAGGCAAGTATGATCAGCTCATACAAGACTATGAAAACCGTGGTAAATTCTCGTATGACTTCAATGCGGATGCTCTGTATCAGCAGTACAAGGATAAATACATACAGCAAGGCAAGATGGCTATGGCTGACACTATGGGACAGGCTGCAGCTATGACAGGTGGATACGGCAATTCCTACGCACAGACTGTTGGTCAGCAACAGTATCAGGCTTCACTTGACAAGCTCAACGATGTGATCCCCGAACTCTATCAGCTTGCGTATGAAAAGCACAATCAAGAGGGCAGAGATATGCTCAATATGATAGGTCTTATGGGAGACGAGAGAGCCTTTGCATATGGTCAGTGGGGAGATAAGTATAATCAGCTCGTTGCCGATAGAGGTTATTTCGGATCTCAGTATGCAAGCGAAAGAGGCTTTGACTATGATAAGTACACTGCCGATAGAGGCTTGGCGCAGAACGAGCATTATACATCGGAAGGTGCTAAGTACGATGCCATCAGAGATGCTATTGCGGACGAGCAGTGGCAGAAGAACTACAATCTTTCCGAGAGAGAACTCAAGATGGCAGAAGAAGCTTGGGAACTTGAGAAACAGGCATATAACGATGCGAACAAAGGTGGTAATAACCCTGTAAATAATACTAAGAAAGAGGATACCAAGAAAGAGGATAAAGAGCCTAAAGTGCAAGCCAAAAAAACCACAGCGACAACTAAATTCATTGGAAATCATCAAACCGTAAATGAATGGTCGAGGAGAGGTAAGTCCACATCGAGTTATAAGGCATACATCGAGGGCGAGATAAACAAGATAGAAGACAGCCTTAGCGATGAAGAGCTTATGTATCTAATTCAATACTACGGACTTTCATAAAGGAGGCTAATCTATGAGCAGATTAGATGAACTCAAAAAGAAAAACAGTGGTGCAGTATATGAGTCACGTTTGGAACAACTCAAGAAACGTAGCAACAGTTCGACTCCCACCGACCACAGTGACTTTGACCTATTCGTCATTGATTACGAGAATATGGCGAAGTCAGGCTATGATGAAAAGACCGCCTCTGATTTGAAAAGCAGACTCAGCGACCTCAGAGTTAAGTATAACCTTAACAGGCAAAATCTCAGCGAAGGAGAAAAGAAATTAGAGAGTTACCTTAATAAGGTTAAATATAGCCTCGAAGGGAATTCCATTGATTATGAGACTTATAGTTCAGGGAAATATGATGACTTGAAGAGTGCTGAAGACTTCAAAGAAAATAGCGGATATGTCAGCACAAAGTCCGATAAATGGTGGAGTGGGTTAACATCGGAGTATGGCATGCGCTATGATGACCTTACCTACGAATACATCAATAACCAAGATGGACTTCGTGATGAAATCAAGTCAAAATATAGAACTTATACCCGGGATAATGCGTTTGCGGATCTCGAGTCTAACTACGAACAGAAAGGCTACGATTTTCTGACCAAAGAAGAGGTTGATGTATATAACTACTATTATGCTACAGAAGGCAAAGACAAGGCGCAAGAGTTCCTCGACTCTATACAGAATGAACTTGTCGAGAGGAAGGCAGGCAAGACATTTGAAGCTTTAGAGGGTGAAACACTCAAGGAAATCTTTTACGGAGTAGTCACAGGAGTAGATCAATTTAGGCAAGGTGTCAAAAACATAATTCCTTATTTAACAGGTGACGAAGGATTTATCTCAGCAGAGCAAGTCCTCGGGGAAAAAATCAGAAAAGACCTTGCTGATGACGGTTTTAAGATTCTTGGAAATTCGGTAGGGCAAATTGCATATGACCTAACCAACACTACTGCAAATATGCTTCCCTCTATTCTTGTAGGTGCGGCAACCGGTGGTGTAGGAGGTGCATTGACTCTCGGTGCATCCGCAACAGGTAATGCCTATGCTGAAATGAGAAGTCTTGGTTATGACGATGGGCAAGCAAGAACCTATGCTACACTTGTTGGAGCATCCGAAGCCACACTTCAGTATGCTTTAGGTGGTATTAGCAAGCTTGGAGGTAAAGTAACAAACAGTGCTATAAGCAAGTTTGTTTCAGGACTTGATAATGCATTAGTTAGGGGTGCTATACAGTACGGAGGCAGTATGGCTTCTGAAGGCTTAGAAGAATCAATCCAAACCGTACTTGAACCTGCATTTAAGGCTCTCGCTACAGGAGAGGAGTATGAAGCTGCGGAGTGGGAGGAGATTCTCTACTCAGGACTTCTTGGTGCTTTGTCTGCAGGTGTGCTTGAGGGACGTGGTGCTGTAAAAGGTACAGTTAAGACCGCTTTATATAATCGTGAAATGGGCAAGCTCTACGGAGATCAGTCTCAGCAGATTATAGACGATGCTCTGTCGGTAGAGAACAATAGCGAATTGCGTAGTCTCGCTGAAAAGTACAAGGGCAGAGTAGAGGGCGGTAAGAATCTGAAAGGCGCTCAGATTAACAGACTTATTGAAGCAACAGACACAACCAAGGTAAAGAATGCAGTTCTTCAGAGGTTAGGTGAGCTTGGTGAGACAGGAGATGTCACACCGTTAGCAGATGCTCTTGTAAAGCAGGCAATAGGAGATGAACTCACTTTAAGAGAAAAGAAGCTCCTTAACGATAACAACAATGCCCATATAATAGCTGCTGAGATGAACGAAGACAATATCATGTCAGGCGGTCTCGGTAATAAATGGGCAGAGAGTATCGGTACAAGACGAATCAAACCCGAATCATATAACAAAGAGCTTTATGACTTCGCCAAGCAGATGGCAGGTGTGCGAGAGGCTGAGGAAAAAGATTCTGTGGCTAAGACCATTGCTGAATCGGAAACCGCAACAGGAACGAAATTTGAGACATCTGAGAGCGGCAAGACCACATACACGGATGCTAAGGGAAATACCGAGTATGTAACCGTCAAAAAGGTGGTATCTACAGATGGCGGACTCAAGGTAAAACTTAGCAATGGCGAGACCGTCAGTGCAAGTGATGTATCCTTTGGTACTGAGGTGGAGACTATAATGTATGAGATGGTAGCGAGCATGGATACTACTCCAAATACTGCCAACGTCATCCTGAACGCAATTAAGCCGACCACAGTAAATCAGGCAGCTATGTATAAAGCAACGATCCCACTTGCGTATAGGTATGGTACGATTAACCACGAGTCAGGCTTAAAGTTCATCAACCTCCCAAAGAGTGTGAAGAGCTTTGTATATAAGCAAGGAATGGAGGATGCAAAGGCTAAGGTTAAGACTGAGACAAAGTCCAAGGCATCTAACCACAAAGGCGAGACTTCTACTAACAAGAAGGAAATCATATATGAGAATGGCTTTACATACGATGAGTCTACAGCGGATGAGATACAGAAAGTATCAATGGCTCATATCGAGGTTATAAACCAAATATCCAACCTTAAAGTTCATGTCTTTAAATCGTTTGTGAAGGATGGCAAGAGAGTATTCTACCTTAACGGAGAACTTCAACCTGCTCCTAACGGATACTTCAAGGACGGCAATAAAATATACATCGACTTCAACGCAGGCAACGGTGGCGAAGGTGCTATGCTTTATATAATGTCGCACGAAGTGACACACTATATCCGTGAGCATAATGCAAAAGGCTTCAAAGAACTTGCTGACTTCCTTATAGAGCAGTACGGAAATCATAAGGTAAATGTCAATGGACTTATCGAGGATCAAAAGGATAAGATTAAGCGCAGATATGAGAGAGAACGCAAGGCTCTCCCAAGTGATGGAAAACTCTTCGACATGGCATACGAAGAAATGGTTGCCGATGCTATGTCCGATATGCTTACTGATCCTAAAGCATACGAGAAACTTGCCAAGCTGAAAGAGCAAAATCACAGCTTGTGGAAGACCATCGGTGATGCGATTAAGAATCTCCTTAATAAGCTCAAGGGCGCATTAGGAATATACAAGGAAAAGAATATTGCTGTAGCAGAAGAGGCGCTTCATGTTAGAGACTTCTCACCGGACGTATACGAAAAGCTCCAAGACCTTTACATAAAGGCATTCGTTGAAGCGGATTTGTTGCAGATGGAGGCTCAATTAGAGGATTCGGACGGAGCAGAAAGAAGACTTCTTGAAAACAACATATCAATCTATAAAGACCATATTAATAATATGCAAAATGGGGTTGGTAATGATGTAGTTTGGTCTATGGACATCCCCGACTCAATGAAGGAATCTGTTCTCTATGAGGGACAGGTGCTGTACTCAGATAGAACTGACATCGTTGATGTGAACGGAAAAGAGTATGACCATGTCATTGAATTGGACTACAAGACATTCAACAAGGTCAAGAGAAATGGCACGGCATACATAGACTTCATTCGTAACAATCTCATAAATAAAAAAATCACTGTTTATAACAGTGAGGGTGAATCAGAGATTATTGAGTTTGCAAAAACGAATGAACGAGTAAAAAAGGATGGCTCAGATAACTTTAGGCGAGTTCTTGGAGAATTGGAGCAGGTGAGAAATCCTATAAAGAAACTCGTTATAACCAATGCCGAAGAAGTTGCTGAGATATCTCAGATTGCCAACCATAATCCCACAAGCAATCATCAGTGGTTAGATGCTAATGGATGGGATGAAAGAACAAGTTATGTGCTAACTAAAGAGGGAATTATATATCCTGTTGTTTTGCATATAGCGAAGACTAAAGATGGCAGGAACATTCTATACGATGCCAATGTAAAAATAAAAGAAGGCATCAGTATTGACAAAAATGCCACATCTCTGCGTGCTAAAAAGAACGCAGAGCAGGCGGTCAAAGTCCCGAAACCTTCGGATGGATTATATCACAAAGATGAAGATTTGTCAAGAGGGACGGAAGAAAAACGTTCAGACCGTGATTCCAACGCAGTCTCCAACCGCACACTTCTCGCAAATGCCCTTGAGAGTGTGGCTCAGAACGATATCGAGAAGAACAAGCTTGCACAGTACAAGGCAAAGATTGCTCTTATCGAGTCGGAGCAGAAGAAGCTCAACGAGATCAGAGCGAAGGCAAACGAGATTCGCTTCACAAAGGGAAGGACTCCTGCCGAGACCAAGACCATGCATGACCTTGATGCCGAGGCTACTCAGATTGCAAACCGCATCAGCACTTGGGACAAACAGCTTCTCAACCTTGAAGCAACCACGGCTATTAAGAATGTGCTTGAGAGGGAGAAGGCAATGCTCCGAAAGAAGCTTGAGCAGAAGAGCAAACAGGCTCTTAAGGAACAGAGGCAAAAGGATGCAGCTACAACGAGAGAACTCCTGACTCGTTACCAAGAGTCTCGTGAGAAGGCTATCGAGGGCAGACATAAGACCGAGATGAGACACAAGATAAAGAATGTTGTGTCCGACCTTAATAAGTTGCTTCTCAATCCCACCAAGGATCAGCACGTTCCAATCGGTCTTCAGTTACCTGTGGCAGAGGCACTCGATGCTATCAATATGGATACGATGAATGCCGGGGAGAGAGTAGCATACTACAATGACCTTATCGCAAAGTCATCCGATCCCGATGAGATAGCAATGCTCACCAAGAAGAGAGACTTCTTTGAGTATCGTGATGCTAACTTCAAGGAGAGAATCACAGCCTTGAAAAATGCTTATGCGGAATTTAAGGAGTCCGATGATCCTCTTATCCGAAACGCACACAATGATGCCATCGAAGACCTCATCAAGAATACAGCCGATGCAGTAGGCAATAAGTCTCTTAAGGATATGTCT
>JAEIGA010012949.1_pt1 | contig 12689 bp, 10 predicted proteins | sample 9270691 | NCBI WGS metagenome assembly JAEIGA01 (sample SAMN17057246, study PRJNA624740) | gut metagenome | biome: biome; isolation source: fecal sample | host: Bos grunniens | place: China: Xizang | collected 2019 | reverse complement strand
TATGGCAACAAGAGAATGGAAAACGATAAAGGAGTATAGTGACATCCTTTTTCAGCAATATGGTGGTATAGCCAAGATAACAATCAATCGTCCTGAGGTATATAATGCTTTTCGTCCGCAGACCAACTTCGATATGCTCGATGCAATGGCTATCTGTCGCGAACGTGCCGATATAGGTGTGGTGGTATTTACCGGTATAGGCGACAAAGCATTCTGCTCGGGTGGCGACCAGAATGTGAAGGGTGTGGGTGGTTATATAGATGATAACGGTGTACCTCGCCTCAATGTACTCGATTTGCACAAGGCTATCCGCTCTTTGCCCAAGCCTGTTATTGCCATGGTCAATGGTTATGCCATAGGTGGCGGACATGTGTTGCACTTGGTGTGCGACTTGACTATTGCCTCGGAGAATGCCCGTTTCGGTCAAACCGGTCCGAAGGTGGGTAGCTTTGACGGAGGTTTCGGTTCGTCATATTTGGCTCGTATCGTTGGACAAAAGAAGGCTCGCGAAATATGGTTCTTGTGCCGTCAATATACAGCCAAGGAGGCTGAGGAGATGGGTATGGTAAACAAAGTAGTACCTTACGAACGTCTTGAAGATGAAACAGTAGAGTGGTGCGAAACTATTTTGAAGCGTAGTCCCATGGCTATTCGTATGATAAAACGTGCTCTCAATGCCGAGCTTGATGGTCAACGCGGCTTGATGGAGTTTGCCGGCGATGCTACGTTGATGTTCTATCTCATGGAAGAGGCACAAGAGGGTAAGCGTGCATTCCTGGAGAAGCGCGACCCCGATTTCCAACAATTCCCCAAATTCCCTTGATGTATGTTGCGTGCAAGGTATGCTCCGTATAGACTGCAATTTAAAGAGCCCAGTGGTACTTCGCGAGGTGTAATGACCTACAAAGATTGCTACTTGGTGCAGTTGTATGACGATGCCTGCCCCGAGCGTGTGGGGTGGGGAGAGTGTGCCTTGTTTCGCGGACTTGGCTCGGATGATAGGCCTGAGTATGAGGCTGTTTTGGTCGAGGCTTGTCGTCTAGTCAGTGTCATGCCCTTTGGGGATGTTTTGCAACGGCTTGCCGAGTGGACCTCGATACGCTTTGGTTTCGAAACAGCCTGGCAGGAGTTGAACGGGTGGCAAGACTATCCCTCTCGTTTCGATAAGGGCGAGCATCCTATTACCATCAACGGTCTGGTGTGGATGGGCGACAAGGCAACCATGTTGCGTAGGATTGAAGAAAAACTCGAAGCCGGATTTCGTTGCGTAAAACTCAAGATAGGCGCTATCGATTTTGATGCCGAGTTGGACTTACTACGTATGGTGCGTGGACGTTTTTCGCGCAACGAGATAGAGTTGCGTGTAGATGCCAATGGAGCATTCTTGCCCGATGAAGCACCTCGCAAGTTGGACGCATTGGCTCGTTATGACTTACACTCTATCGAACAACCCATCAAGGCCGGTCAGTGGGAGGCTATGGCGCAACTGTGTGCAACAACCCCTATACCCATAGCCCTCGATGAAGAGTTGGTAGCATGTCGCGAAGTGACTCTCGAACTTACCCATCAGATGCTCGATACAATCAAGCCACAATATATCATACTCAAACCCTCGCTTACCGGAGCTTTGTCGGGAACCAATCAGTGGATAAAGGCGGCAACCGAACGTGGCATAGGGTGGTGGATGACTTCGGCGTTGGAGTCGAACATAGGTCTGTCGGCCATTGCCAGATATACCGCATCGTTGTCTACCCGTATTCCTCAAGGATTGGGTACAGGTGCGCTTTATACCAATAATATACCCTCGCCATTGCAACAAATAGGCGAAGTGCTTACCTATAACACTCAAGGCGAGTGGCAATATCCCGACTTGGCATGGAGATAAAAATAAACAAAGTGTTATATACCTCGTTAGAGGCTATGCGAGATAGGGTGCAGGAGGATGTGGTAAACTTTCTGTCGGAGTGGTATAATGACTCACCCACTATTATAGGCCATACATCGGGTTCTACCGGAGTGCCAAAGCCTATTACGCTACTCAAGCGCGACATGCAGGCATCGGCTCGACTCACTAATCGCTTTCTGGGTATTGACGATAAGTCTACGCTACTCCTTTGCTTGTCGCCGTCGTATATTGCCGGCAAGATGATGATAGTGCGCGCCATAGAGGCGGGTGCGCATCTTGTTGTGGTAAAGCCATCGTCGACACCACTTCTTGATATAACTGAGCCGATTACTATGGCAGCTATGGTCCCTATGCAGGTGGCAGAGACACTGCGATGTGTCGATGGACAGAAACAGTTGTCGAACATCGAGCAGTTGCTTGTGGGTGGCGCACCGGTTGATGAGCAATTGGAAAGTCAACTGGTCATGTTGCCTACCATTACCTATGTGACATATGGCATGACCGAGACCGTTTCGCATGTGGCACTGCGACGGGTTGGGGAGGCGTTCTACACCGCCATAGGTGATGTGACTTTTACTACCGACAATCGTAGTTGCTTGGTAATTGATGCACCACAGCTGAGTGGTAGTCGATTTGTGACCAATGATGTGGTTGAACTTGTTGATACATGTCGCTTCAAATGGCTGGGACGATATGATAATGTGATAATGAGTGGCGGACTGAAGTTTTGTGCCGAGCAACTTGAAGAGAAAATAGCCCATTTAATACGGAATCGTTTCTATATAACAGCTGCGCCCGATGAACGACTGGGGCAACACGTTGTGTTGATGATAGAGGGAGATGCCTATGACAACGCGAGGTTGCAGCAACTCCGTGAAGATATGTCGCAGCACCTCGCCCGATACGAAATGCCTCGTGATATAAGATTTGTTGACAAGTTTCAAGAGACATCATCGGGCAAAGTGAAGCGGTTGTAAAAGGTGGTTTTTCTTAAATTTATCTCAATTTATTATTTTCAACAATTTCATAAGTCAGGTCGGCACAATCGATGGTAGTGTCGGGAGAGACGGTACCCGAAAGAGCCAATCGGAAGTATTTGTATGGTGCTGACAATATGCGTACTGGTAAGTGCCCCTTAATGCTACCATCGTATCTCGATCGGTGTATGACTTTGTATGTGCCATCGGGTTCGTGAGCGGCCAATATAGTTACAGATAGTGAGCAGTGTGAAGCCTGCATGCGCCATACAATTTGTCGCAAGCGAGTATATGTGTCGGGTACAAGTTGCAGAGGCTTGGTTATAAGTTGTATCTCACCTGATGATCCTATTTTGTCGTTGAGATTGTAAATCATCCTATTGCTGTTTTGTGCCAGCAGCATATCGCCACAGCCTACAATGCTTTGTATCGATTGTTCCCAGCGGTATAAATGCCCCGATGGGAGGTGTAGTATCCAACAATATGGATAGTCGTTGTTGCATAGTATCAGTTCGTTTTTGTTGTAGTTGTAGGTAGCAGTTGTATTCTCTTTTACATAATTAATAATAGGTGTAATATCTTTTCCGGCAGAAGAAAGCGAGGGTAGCAGTCTTGCTAATGCATCGTTGAAATTGCCGGCAGGTATTTCGGTGAGCGATAGTAAATCCTTGCACTGCGAGCCGCTGATGAGTGATATCTTGTTACCCGAAAGGTAAATGACGGCATTCTCGATAGGGAGTATAAAACTATGTTTGCCGGTATGTTCATTGTTGAGCGGTGTGCATCGCGCATAGCAGATGTTGCCGGTGCCAACCTGCATACTCCATATCCCTTCGCTGGTGAAAATATATAAGGGAAACTCGCCAAATTGTCCTTGAGAAAGAGCCGCTGTGGCGGTAGCCATGCCATTGATTGTACCATTGGAAATGTAGTAGGATAGCTCGTTGGGAAAGTAGAAAGGGTTGCTGCTTTGCGATACTATCATTTTGTTGCGTTGTGTAGAAACGAAGGTCGATGTTACGGTAGGAAAGTTGTTGTAATTATCGTTCGTGACTTTTTCCTTAAGCCAATTGTTTACATCTATATATAGCGCATTGGGGCCGATGTATGAAGCTCGGTCTTCATTTTCTACGGCTGTGAGTGCGATGCGTTTCTTGTAGTCATAGCCATTGTATCGGATGCCTATTTCCATAGAAAAGGCATTGGCATCGGGGTAGGATATGAGAGGCGAAAGTTGCATACTGAAGTTGGGCGCTGTAAGCAATGCAACGGTCTCCTCAATACCACCATTGGGTTGAGTAATCTTTGTACGCATATATATAAGGGCATTGCCATTGTTCTCATTACAGCAACAGAACATTGTTGGCGGGTATCCGGGATAGTGTCGTTGAGTAATATCGGCCAAATGCAGGCGATTGTTGTATATAAACGAATGTTGTGCGCCTATTGTGGATAGACTCATTGTGTCGACCTCTAACAACGGTTGGTATATAATTTCGTCGGGGTTTATATTGTGCTCGATGAGGGTGAATTTCTGAGGTGTAATATCTGCTATATTAAGTGTGGTGAGATGGTAAAAAACGCTTTCGTTGAGTACTTGTTGTTCAATGTGGGCGCTCTTTTGTATAGGTATTTTGTATTGGTAGGCATACTCCGATTGCTTGTTGTTCGTGTCGTAGTATGAATGTTCGTCGATGGGACGGTCTTCTATCAGGGATAGTTCTTTTGATATAAAAATATCGATGCCTGTAACAATATCGCTCCACTCGTCGAGGTTGATACTGTCGACGATATACTCAATGCCCATAGTACCCCACTGTATGGTTTCGGCTTGCAGTGTGGTTTTGTTGGTTTCTTCTTTATATAGAAATGTGAGGTGATAATCTTGTAGTAATCGTGTGTAGTTGTGTAAATTGACCAAGATGGGGGGAGAGGGTAGTATGTGACTGCCATCGAACAGACGTAATGCATAGCGCACCAAGACAGGTTCGAAAAAGGCGTGCTGTTGGTGTATCTTGTCTCGATGCTTGTATAGCGGACCCATGATGTGGTTGAGGTAAAAATCATAGTCCTGTTCCGAGAATTCCTCTTTGCGACCCTCAAACTCTAATTGCGGCAAGATGTAACCACTATTTTCTATAACCTTCTCGCAAAAACGAATGGTAGGCATAGGAGGTTTGTGGTCGAGTATCTTATATCCCTCATTACGATAAGCTATATATGTGACATAATGTTGAGACGTGACAATGAGAGTATTACCCAACGAACAGATGTCTTGCATAGATTCACTCAGTGTATAGAGTTGTTTATTGATGCTTGTCCATGTTCCGTTGGCGATGTTACCCTCGTGATAGAGCGTTGTACCATAGATCGAAATGATGTGTTGCTCTCCGTTACATGTGTGTATATAGCATATCTTGCGATTGCTGTCGGCAATGCTGCCGGCAAAATTGTGTGAGGATACAGGGCGAAGCGTTGAGTTGTGTCTTTCGAGATTTACGATGTTTGAGCACTCGCCCGGCTTTGATTCTCGAGCAGAGGTGTTGTTGGAAGTGCCGATAAAAATGATGCGATTATTCTTCATAAGACGATAATTAATTTTTGCTGCGAATGTAGCATGTGAAATCTCTTTGAAGATGCGATATCGTGACAATTGGTCTTATGCGATGTATAGGTTGATGAAAAAAATATTTCAATAAGATCATATAAAAATATGGTCTATTGCGATAAAATGCTTATCTTTGCACCGCCGAAAGGTTAGGGGTATATATAATATCCTGAAACACAAAAAGGTAAGTAAATTTACGCGAATTGATAAATCCGTCGTGATGCTCTATAATAGGCCGAAAAAATAAAAAATATTTTTTTCTCGGTCTAAAATTTGGACGGTAACGCAAAATGCTGTAAATTTGCACACTGTTTTGTGAAAGTTGGAAAAGTAAACTAAAAAAAGAAAAGATAGCGATGTCAAAGATTTGTCAAATTACTGGTAAGAAAGCTATGGTTGGCAATAACGTTTCGCACTCGAAACGTCGCACGAAACGCCGTTTCAATGTTAACCTCTTTAGCAAGAAATTCTATTGGGTAGAACAAGGCTGCTGGATCAGCCTTAACATCTCTGCTGCCGGTCTTCGTCTCATCAACAAGATGGGTTTGGATGCTGCCATTAAGTATGCAGTCGAGAAAGGGTATTTAACCGAAATAAAAATGATGAACTAATATGGCAAAGAAAGCTAAAGGTAATAGAGTGCAAGTAATTCTCGAGTGCACCGAGCACAAGGCAAGTGGTATGCCCGGCACTTCGCGTTACGTTACAACCAAAAACCGTAAAAATACCACAGAGCGTTTGGAGTTGAAGAAATACAACCCCATCCTCAGAAAAGTAACTGTTCACAAAGAAATTAAATAATAAGGAGGTCTGACCCATGGCAAAGAAAACCGTTGCAACCTTGCAAAAAGGCGATAGCCGTGCTTATGCGAAAGTAATCAAAGTGGTGAAATCGCCCAAGACCGGTGCCTATATGTTCCAAGAGGAGATGATCCTCAAAGAGAACGTTGAAGCTGCTTTGAAAGCATAATCTTCGTTAGATAGATTATATTACAAGTTATAAATGCTTCCTTGCACATTTTTTGTGTGAGGAAGTTTTTTTTATATGCTGTTTTTCGTAAATTTGCATGATAATTGGCGCATTGCGCACTTTATGGATTGAATAACTAAATATTAATGATATATGGCTTGGTTTAATTTCTTCAGTAAAGAGAAAAAAGAGACGCTCGACAAGGGCTTGTCTAAAACCAAAGAGGGTGTCTTTACGAAACTGGCTCGTGCTGTAGCCGGTAAAGACCGCGTTGACGATGAAGTACTCGACAACTTGGAAGAGGTGCTCATTACCTCGGATGTTGGTGTAGATACTACATTGCGTATTATTGAGCGCATTGAGGATCGTGTCTCGCGCGATAAGTATCTGGGTACTAAAGAACTTAATCGTATCTTGCGTGAAGAGATTACAGCCTTGCTCACAGAGACCGGTGACGATGACGAAGATGACTTTGCCGTTCCGGCCAACAAGCGTCCCTATGTTATTATGGTGGTAGGTGTGAATGGTGTGGGTAAGACTACAACCATCGGTAAGTTGGCCTATCAATATAAGAAGAAAGGCTACTCGGTATATCTCGGTGCTGCCGATACATTCCGTGCTGCTGCTGTAGAGCAATTGGTGGCATGGGGCGATCGTGTGGGTGTGCCCGTTGTTAAGCAAAAGATGGGTTCCGATCCTGCTTCGGTGGCTTACGATACACTCAGCTCGGCCAAGGCTAATAATGCCGATGTCGTTATTATCGATACAGCAGGTCGCTTGCACAACAAGATTGGTTTGATGAATGAGCTTACCAAGATAAAGAATGTAATGTCGAAGGTGTTGCCTGATGCGCCCCATGAAGTGCTCTTGGTACTCGATGGATCGACCGGTCAGAATGCCTTTGAGCAAGCCAAGCAATTTACCGCCGCTACTGAGGTTAATGAGTTGGCTATTACCAAACTTGATGGTACTGCCAAGGGTGGCGTAGTGATAGGTATATCGGACCAATTCAAGATTCCGGTTAAATATATAGGATTGGGTGAGGGTATGGAAGACTTGCAAGTGTTCCGCCGTGCAGCCTTTGTTGATACACTCTTTGGCGATTGATATGAAGCGCAACAGAGTCGATATTTTTTCGTTGGGTTGCTCAAAGAATCTTGTAGATTCGGAGCGACTCATGCGTCGTTTTGCCGATGCCGGTTATGAGGTGTTTCACGATGCTGATCGCGTCTCGGGCGAGATTGTTGTAGTGAATACTTGTGGGTTTATAGGTGATGCCAAGGAGGAGAGTATCGAGATGATATTGCAACTTGCCGAGGCTAAGAAGCGTCGCCGAATAGGCAAACTCTTTGTTATGGGTTGTTTGTCGGAGCGTTATCGACAAGAACTCACCGACGAGATTCCCGAAGTTGATAAGTTCTATGGAAAGTTTGACTGGGAGACTCTTTTGTCGGATTTGGGGCACAGTGAGGTTACTTGCTCGACTGCCCGCATACTTACCACCCCGTCGCACTATGCTTACATCAAGATTGCTGAGGGTTGCAACCGCTTCTGCTCTTATTGCGCCATACCTCTTATTACCGGTCGTTTTCAGTCGTACCCTATGGAGCAAATACTTGATGAGGTGCGTGCTCTGGTAGCTGAGGGAGTCAAGGAGTTTCAGATTATAGCACAAGACCTCTCGTACTATGGCGAGGACTTGTATGGCGAGAATCGCTTGGCACAACTTATAGACAACATGGCGCAAATAGAGGGTGTCGAGTGGATACGTCTGCACTATGCATATCCGGCAGGGTTCCCCTACGACCTATTGCCGGTAATGGCTCGTCATGACAATGTATGTAAGTATCTCGATATAGCCTTGCAACACATCAGTGACAATATGCTCGATAAGATGTTGCGCCACGTAACGAAGCAAGAGACATACGACCTCATTGAACGCATTCGTCGCGAAGTTCCCGGCATACATTTGCGCACGACACTTATGGTGGGTCATCCCGGTGAGACTGAGCAAGACTTTGAGGAGCTGTTGCAGTTTGTACGAGATGCCCGATTTGAACGTATGGGAGCCTTTGCCTACTGCGAGGAGGAAGGTACTTATGCAGCCCGTCACTATGCTGATGATATAGATGATGATACCAAACAGCGTCGCCTCGATAGCCTGATGGCTGTGCAAGAGGAGATAGCTGCCGAAATAAATGCTACAAAACGAGGCTCGGTGCAACGTGTACTTATAGACCGTGAGGAGCCCGATTATTATGTGGGTCGCACACAATATGACTCGCCCGAGGTTGATAATGAGGTATTGATTGAAAAGATACGTCAGTTGGAGCCCGGTTCGTTCTGCGATGTCGAGATTGTTGAGGCATTGCCTTTTGACCTTATAGCACGCCCATGTTGATACAATGAACACCCATTCGCCATATTGCACTGTTGATGAAGTAAGTGAGCTTATTGCTTGCTGCTTGGCGAAGAGTGTGCCTTTCTATGTGTGTCGATATCCCGATGAGGAGCAGTGCCGTTTCGGAGCGCAAGTCAACACTGCGCCGGTGCATCGTTTGGATAACGGATTTCGGGTGATGCCGTTCGATATGAATAGCTCCGATACACCCTTCTCGATCTATCCCGATACTTTTCCTGCTGATAAAGAGCGTCTGCAAGCACTGCCGGTGCGTGATGTCGAGGATCGTGTGTTGGTAGGTGAGGATATCGACTATGACCACTATATAGGCGATGTAGAGTCGCTTGTGGATATGATGCGTAACGGACAAGAGTTCTCAAAGTTGGTCTACGCGCGTACAATTACTCGCTCATGCGATACACAAACTTTTTTGCCACAATATTTTGCTCGCTTGTGCAATAAGTATAGCGCAGCCTATGTGTTTATTGTGCATTATCCCGGTGTATGTGGCTGGGTAGGTGCAACGCCCGAAGTGTTGTTGGTGTCGCATACACAAGGCTATGCCACTATGGCGCTGGCCGGTACTCGCAAAGTGGGTACTGCAGGAGAGTGGGGTAGTAAAGAGATTGAAGAACAGCAGTATGTTACACGATATATAGCCGATAAATTGCAAGAGTGTGGCCTTGATGAAGTGACCATGCGCACCTATACCAAACAGGCCGCGCAGGTCGAACATCTTTGTACACATTTCGATATTACAGTGCAACATGAGCCATTCTTACGCGACCGATTATTGTCGCTTTTACATCCTACACCCGCGGTGGCAGGTGTGCCTATGCCCGATGTTGTACGTGCGATTGACTCGATTGAGAAGTTGTCTCGTCGATATTATGGCGGCTACTTAGGCGAAGCGTTTCCCGACGGTCGTTGCCGCCTGTATGTCAACCTGCGCAGTATGGAGTTTACATCCGATGCGGTGCGACTCTATGTCGGAGGTGGACTGACAGCCCAATCGGTAGCGCAAGATGAATGGAATGAAACTTGTGCCAAGTCGCAAACTTTGCTCTCGGCATTTTAATTATAAAACAGCCATGGAGAATACCTCATATACCATTTGCAGAGAATTGGTTGCCTTGTGCTTGTCGCATGGTGTGCGTCGCGTGGTGTTGTCGCCGGGTTCGCGCAATGCACCATTGTTGGTTGCCTTTGCACGCGAAAAGGCTATCGAGCATCACGTAGTAGTAGATGAGCGTGTTGCCGCATTTATTGCCCTGGGTATGGCTACACGCAGTGGTGAGCCGGTGGCTCTTGTGTGTACCTCAGGAACGGCATTGCTCAACTATGCTCCGGCTGTGGCTGAGGCCTATTATCGCCATGTGCCCCTGATTGTTATATCGGCCGACCGACCCGATGAGTGGATAGACCAAGACGATAGCCAAACCATCCGTCAGCAGGGTGTTTTGGGGGCTTTTGTCAAGCAGTCCTATCATCTGCCCACGCACACCGACGACACGTCGTTGTGGTATGCTCGTCGCCTTGTCAACGACGCATTGCTTCAGGCTGTTACGCCGTGCAGTGCTCCGGTGCACATTAATGTACCTCTGGGTGGTGCGCTGTGTGAAGTAGCCGATGTTGCGCCCGATAAGCCTATTTGTATTGAAGATATTCGACCTGAGCAGAGGCTTTCTCATGCCGACGCTACTCTCTTGGCATCGGCTATATCGCAAGCCCAAAAGGTGATGATATTGGTTACTATGACCAATCCTTCGCCTACACTTCAAGAGGCGTTGAGCGCAATGGCTAAGTTGCCTCAAGTTGTAGTCCTTACCGAGAGTATTGCCAACCTGCATGATGAGGCATTTATACCTACCATCGATCGTGTATTGACGGCCATTGATAATAGCGAGAAAACAGATTTTGCACCTCAGTTGCTTATCACGCTGGGTGGTGCACCGGTGTCGCGCATGGTCAAAGAGTTCTTGCGTCAATATACTCCTGCCGAGCATTGGCGAGTAGGTAGTGAGAGTCATGTGATTGATACAATGCAGTCGCTCACTCGTCGATTGCAGATAGATGCTGCATCGTTGTTTACTCAAATAACGCCTCTTTGCACACCTACTACATCGTACTATGCTGCTATGTGGAGTGAGCGAGAGGTGATTGCAACAGCTTTGCATAATCGTATTGTTGATGAGGCTCCGTGGTGCGATTTGCGAGCTTTTGCGAGCCTTTTGCCGGCTATTCCGCAGGGTGTTGTCCTTCATCTATCTAATGGTACATCTATCCGCTATGCACAACTCTTCGACACACCTCAGGTAGCGGCTTCCTATTGCAATAGGGGTGTAAGTGGTATCGATGGTTCTACCTCTACAGCGTTGGGGGCTTCGATGGTCGATGAGGCTACGCATCTGCTTATTACGGGTGATATGAGTTTCGGCTATGATACGGGGGCTTTAGCAACCGGCTTGGCGACACCTCGTTTCAAGATTGTAGTGATGGATAATGGTGGTGGTGGAATATTCCGCTTTATTAAAGGACCGTCTGACTTACCCGAACTGGAGGAGTGCTTTGAGGTGCAACGCCGACAACCCATTGAGGGCTATGCGCAATTGCATGGATTTAAGTACTTTCATGCCGATAGTGAGGAGGATTTGCAAGATGTTTTGCCTCAGTTCTTTGCAGAGAACGATTGCCCCGCTATCTTGGCTATATCTACCCCTTCCGAAGTTAATGCCACCGTCTTGCGAAGCTATATGCGCAGGGCGCGTGTGAGATAATATATTGTATAATGTCAATGATAATTTGTTAATATGAAGACTCTTAGAAATGCTCTTGTGGCAATCTGTATTCTCATTGCTACTACCGCATGGGCTGCTACTCCCAAGTATATATTCTATTTTATTGGCGATGGTATGGGTATGGGACAAGTGCAAGCACTACGTACATACTTCAAGGTCGTTAATGATTCACTCGCGCCCCTGGTGCATTTTTACGACTTTCCTGTTGCGGGGATGGTCTCTACGTACTCGGCCGATAGCGATATAACCGACTCGGCTGCAGCCGGTACAGCTCTTGCTTGTGGTAGCAAGACACGCAACGGCATGATAGGTATGGATGCCGATACTGTAGCGCTTACATCGGTAGCCAAGAAGATGAAGGCTGCCGGTCGCGGTGTGGCTGTTATGAGTAGTGTGTGTATCGATGATGCCACGCCTGCGGCTTTCTATGCATCGCGTCCTTCACGACATGATTACTACGAAATAGCACGTCAGGGTGTTGCGTCGGGTTTCGATATCTTGGCCGGTGCATACTTCCGCGATCCTTATGGCGTGAGAGTACACACTGTCGGCAATGTGTTTGCTGAGTATGAGGCTGCCGGTTATGCCCTTGTGCGTGGTCGTGAAGGCTATACTTTGCCCCAAGATGCCTCGCGCGTGTTGTGGCTCGACAATGATACTACAACCGAAAATCGCATAGGTTACGCCGTAGATGGTGATAATGGCGATATGACACTGCCTTGCATGGTGCGTGCCAGTATCGACTACCTTTACAAACGCTATCCACGAGGTTTCTTTATGATGGCCGAAGGTGGTGCGATAGACCACATGGGACACTCGAATGACCCTTCGGGATTATTGGGCGAATTACTTGAATTTGATGCGGCTATACGCGAAGCATATGAGTTCTACAAACGTCATCCTCGCGAAACACTTATTATTATTACTGCCGACCACGAGACAGGAGGCCTTGCCCTCGGTGTAGAGGGTAGTCGCGGCCCCGCATTGGACAACTTGCAATATGCTCACGTGTCGAAGGGCGAGTTTAGC
>JAEIGA010012948.1_pt1 | contig 12690 bp, 11 predicted proteins | sample 9270691 | NCBI WGS metagenome assembly JAEIGA01 (sample SAMN17057246, study PRJNA624740) | gut metagenome | biome: biome; isolation source: fecal sample | host: Bos grunniens | place: China: Xizang | collected 2019 | reverse complement strand
CCGTGAATGAGGCGGTAGCAGGTCGTCTGCTCATTCTCGGTCAAGCCGAGTGTGCGACGAACATCAAAAGCCGAGGCGATGCGCTCTCGCCACCACGCGCCGTCTATCTCCCTGCGCTCAAAGGTAAGCACACGAACTGCGATAGAGCCTATCTGATAGTGTCCGCGAGCAATAAAGTCACCCTTTGACGAAACGACCTCAACAACAGCACCCTCCGCGATATCGCCATCGCACTCAATGCGCTCAATAGCACCCGAAAAGACCCAAGGGTGGCGACGCATCAACGACTCCTCCTTGCCACGACGAAGTATTATCTTTGGAATTGACATAGGCAACAACTAATTTTCCTTCTCTACAAACAGCGTAAATACGAGTGGAGTATATGGCAAAATCTCCGTTCCGATACTCCTTGTGGTGACAGTTTCGGTCTGACCCATATCGTAATTGTAGTTGTAGTTATAGTAGTTATAATAGTCGTAGTAGTTATTATAACCAGAGTAGTAGGAGTTATAGTAGTTGTAATAGTTGTTGTAGTAGTACGGATTGTAGAACGATGTACCGCCCGTTGAGCTCTCGGTCGTTGTCGTCGTACCCGTTATACCGGCCGAGCCATAGGCGTAGCCCGAAGTGGTGATTATCTGACCATAGGAGCCGTGGTGCATCTGCGAGATACAGTAGTACCACGCACCTATCGCCTTCTTGCTCTCCTCCGAGCCTCCATCATCATCGGACGGCACATAGGTAAAGACCTCGCTCTTGGTTGAGTAGTCCTTGTAGACATACTCTCTAATCTCGTCAATGTTGGTATCCACCACAAAGCCGTCCAAGAAGCGCAACACATACCACACCTTTGCGACACCTTCGTGGGTAACCTTCGTCGCGTCGCTGCGCTCCGAGGCCGACAAGCCCTCGCCGAAGCGGTCAAGAAGAATCTGGTTAATCTTCTTGTTGACCTCCGTCATATTGTTATAGATCTTATCGTCTTTGTAGGCGTTTGAAAAGCCCGACATCTCTGGACGAATATAGGTGTGAGCCGCTGGGTTGTCGCTCTTTGGGCTATACGAAAGGCTGTAATAGAGGCCTGTAAGCAGTGGGCTCTCGTCATCTTTGAGCTTCTCTTGCTCCGCCTTGGTAAGTTCGGCCTGTGTCCACACGACATCCTCTCTGCTCTTGACATAGCTGGATACCATCTCCACCTCCTTGTCCGAAGGGTTGCGCACACCTCCCAACACCTCAACATCCATAATCATCGGAGTTGAAGCCGAGAGTGAGTATTGTCCCTCATAGCCACCCTCAACAGCCGACCCCTCTTCGCCATAGGCGATAGATGACGGCATATAGAGGCGCACCTTTGAGCCTTTACGCATCTTGAATTTTGAGCCATCGCCCAACACCAACTCGTTGCGCATCGCAAGATATGTACCCTCCAACAGTCCAAAGTTGGTATTACCGCAGTAGTTGTAGTATGGCACATAGTGGGTGTTGTAGGAGAATGTACCGCACATATTTGCCAAATCCGCATTACGGGTAAGGCATATCGTGCCGTTCATCGTACGACCCGTCATATTGGTATATACCCAGCAGGTATCCTGCTCCATAAGCGGTGCGCCGCCGATATCGTTCTTTGAGGTTGGGATTGCGCCCTCGTCGCCCCACTCCAAGACCTCAACATAGTATCCGCCATCAGGCTGTTTGTTATGCTCCAAATCTGGTTTATGCAGACGAATCCAGGCATCAAGCGAGATCTGCTCTCGCTCTTTGTTCGGCATTCTACTCTCTTTAAGGCACGATGTAGCAACGACAAAAGTCATCGCCAACAACGCACTCAATATAACGCTTCTAAATCTCATCGTTTATTAACTTTTTCTATCTTCATATACCAAGCAAGCGACGAACGCTTCGGCACACTGCCCACCAATCGCTTACCATAACCGAGCGAACTTGTCATAAAGACCTGTACAGAGTCCTGCTCACGACACCCCACAAGCGCGCGCTCAACGCCCTCAATAACATCTGTCGTGCCGAGTCGTATCGCAAGTGGGTCACGCGACCATTCAAGGTCGCCGTGCTTGCCGAGTTTGTCAATCATCTCCGGCACATTTGACCAATAAGGCGCACTATTTGAAGGCTCGGTAGAGGTGAATGTGTAGGCGTTAAAACGCAATACAACCTCGTCGCCCCACTCAACCACAGCGCGACTTTCGCGGTCTGCGTCGTAGTAGTTGTCAATATAGCGATAGGCGTAGCGACCGAACACGGTGTAGAACTTCGGGTTGTCCTCTATGACCGACCCCAAGTCCTCCTCGGCAACCATTCGGCGTGTGGAGGTGAGGAACTTCTCTATATTGTCGCGCTCGGTGAGGAGAGTCCCCTCATCGTCGCAAGCGAGCGTCAGCACCGCCACCATCACTATCGCAAAAAATCTCTTCATACGCTATTAACGGGCAAAGATACTAATTATTACTCTAAAAAATAGATTTTCGCCCCTATTTTTGCCAATTAAAGTTGTTTAAGCGCCCCTCTTACAGCATCTTCCACGCTCAACGCAGCGTCGTCGGCAAAGAGTTTACGCAACACCTTCTCGGAGGCCGTCTTTGCAAAACCCAGCATAATAAGCGCAGAGAGTGCCTCGTCGTAGGCCTCTGGTGTCTGCGCAACCGAGAGAGCCGCCGCCGTAGCGTCGTACTTCGGAAGGTCTAACATCTTGCCGCTCAAATCAACAATAATCTTCTGGGCGGTCTTCAAGCCGAGTCCCTTGACATTCTTGAGCAACACCGCATTTCCCGTAGCGATGATGTTTCGCAACTCCGTCGGAGAGTAGGTTGAGAGTATCATTCGTGCCGTATTACCACCCACGCCCGATACACTTATCAGCAGGCGAAACAGGTCGCGCTCCTCGCGTGTCGCGAAGCCGTACAACATCTCAACATCTTCACGCACAATATGGTGCGCAAACAACTTTGTCGCACTCTGCTTCTCTATCTCGGAGTAGGTCGTAAGTGAGATATTCAAAAAATAGCCCACACCCGCCGCCTCTACCACCGCATAGGCGGGAGCGACCTCAACCAACTCACCCTTAATGTATTCAAACATAACACTATCCCTATTTATCAACTACAAAAGTAGTTATTTTTTTGTGATTTACGATGAAAAAATGTAATTTTGTGTCGCGTGAAGCGTTTATAAAAGAAAAAGTTATGGCAAGTTGGTTAGTGATAGTTATTATATCTATTTGTGCTGTCGGGTTCTTTGTCCTGGCTATGTCGCTCACGCTCATCATCAAGGGGCATCACATTGAGTCGGAGATTTCCACTAACAAGGATATGCAGCGACTCGGCATAAAGTGTGCCGTGCAGGAGACACGCGAAGATATGGCAGCCGAAGATTGCGCTCCAAATGCGTGCAGCGGCAACTGTGCGGGTTGCGACATTGAGCATTCCCATTAAAATCAGATAAAATGAAAAGAGTTATTATCGTGTTGTTCGGGCTTCTCCTGACAACATCGGCATTCGCTCACCCTCTACCCAATCTCCCAAAGAGTCTATACACGGAGGGGTGGCGCGCCGGACACATTCAAGGCATCGCCGTAGATGCCAAGCAGGAGCACATCTACCTCTCGTTCACAACCCTACTCGTAAAGATGGATATGGAGGGGCGTGTCGTAGGCACGGTTACAGGCATCTTGGGCCATTTAGGGTGTCTTGAATTTAACGAAGAGGACGGTCGCCTCTACGGCTCGTTGGAGTATAAAAACGATGTAATAGGTCGTGATATCCTACGACAAGAGGGTGTAACCAAGCAACTCCAAACGGGCTTCTATGTCGCTATCTTTGATGTTGAGAAGATTACTCGCCACAATATGAGTGCCGAGCGCGATGGCGTGATGACAAGCGTGCTTCTAAAAACCGTCGTTGAAGACTTCAAGGCAGAGGTCAAGACCGCGTCAGGCAAGACCCTGAAACATCGCCACGGGTGCAGCGGTTTTGATGGAATATCGTTCGGCCCTGCATTTGATGGCAGCCAAAAGCGTATGCTCACCGTCGCCTACGGCATATATGGCGATACCGACCGCACCGACAACGACTATCAGGTACTCTTGCAGTACGACACCAAAGATTGGGCAAAGTACGAGGCTCCGCTATCGCAGGAGAATATGCACGACCAAGGCCCTGCGCAGCCTCACGGCAAATACTTCGTCTTTACGGGCAACACTACTTGGGGTGTTCAGAACCTTGAATACGACAAGAGTTCCAACCGCTGGCTCTTGGCCTGCTACCCTGGCACTAAAAGAGTGTTCTCCAACTATACGCTCTTCTCGGTTGACGGCTCAAAAAGAGCCAAAATAGAGCCTCTTCAAGGCGTGGAGTATCAGGAGTGCGGTGCAGTGCTAAAACTCTCAAAGCAGGGCAACATTGACCCTAAAAACCGCAAAGTTCGCGGGTGGCACAACAAGTTAGGTGCATTCGGAATATGCGCCCTCGGAAACGGCTACTTCTATCTTGCCGAAGGTGGCAAGAACGAGAAAGGTCGCACCGCCAAGATTCATCTTATGCGCTTTACCGGCTCCCCTACCGAGGCCTTCTGCCCCGCAGAGTAGCGCGAACAGACATAGACAAAAAAAAGGATAAGCGGCCGAAAAGCCGCTTATCCTTTTTTAGAGCATCTTACAATTAGTTGTAAGACTGACGGATACGCACTGTGAACGACACGCGCTCGTCCCAACCATTCATAATGTAGAATGTTGCATCTACGATACGAGGCTGGCCGGTAACATTCGCATCTACATCAAAGTAGAGTACATGGTTCTCAACACGGAAGTTGTGCACCATATCGTCACCGATAAGTTCCATCTTGATATCCTGATCGTTGGCAGTAGTCTCCAAACGAACAACATAGCTGGTTGCACCCTTCTCAATACGGCTCTCATTGTTTGAACCGAAGTATTTGAGTGCATCACCAGAGTGCATCACCAAGAAGTCCTCATAGACGCCCTTCTGCTTAATTTTAAGCTGGTCAACACGCGCACCGTGACGCAACTCTACGATAGCCATACGCTTACCAACAAGGTTGCCGGCAACATCAAGCATCAACTTCGTATCATCAACTGTGCACTGCTTTGTCGTACCCTCTGCATCTACAAACGAGAGCCACTCTGCACCCTTTACGATTGCCACCTCGTAGTCAACATTCGAGATGATATCAAACTCGCAAGTACCGAGTCCGCTACCAAGCTCTACCGACTTTGTTGTAGCACCAAGTTGAATATCCTCAACCTCCCAAGGGTAATATGGCGAACACGCAACTGCGAATGCCATAACTGCTGCTGTAATTGCTAATATCTTTTTCATAGTATAAGCCTCCTCTCTTTATCGTCCGTTCTGTTTTACACGCATAACACGCTCAACATCCATATCCGTACGATAGAATCGTATCGAAGCATAGCGAGGCTCCTGCGCACCATTAACAAGGAAGTGCAACGGAATATATTGAACATAATTTTCTTCGCTACCGTGACCTTTGATATGTGTTCCTGTTGGTTTGTTGTTGTTGTTAACCTCAAAACCACACCAAACAGCATCACCCTCAATAGTCAAGTCCGCTTCCCAGCTACCCACTGACCATACCTGGATATAGTTTGTATAGTAGTCACCAGGATTGTCTGCGATATTCGCCGGCAACGCAAGCTCCTTGTAGTCAACTTCAAGCACAAAATCTGGTACCCACACCACCTTTGCGCAAGAAGTGAGCGATAATGCGGCAACAATAGCCGCTGCCATTATAAATAATCTACTCTTCATTATAGTCCGTATTTAGTGTATTCATCATTAGTTAACGCACCACCCGAAAGCACGCACTGCTTATCAGGAATTGGATAGTACTCACGGCAAGGGTAGACCAGAGTGTTCTTCTTCAACTCTGAACCTCCGTAGAGTTGAACTCGCTCATACCACAAGCCCAAACGAACCAAGTCGTGACGACGAGTGAACTCACCGAACAACTCACGACCCTGCTCCTCCAAAATCAAGTCAAGGAGCTTAACCTCATCGCCGCCGTGAGAGTCCTCTGTAAGAGCCGCCAAACCTGCACGAGTACGAACAGCATTCACATAAGCCAACGACTTGTCAAAGTTACCCATACGCAAGTGTGCCTCGGCCAACGCAAGAACAGCGTGAGCAAAACGGAACACCTTGACATTGTTCGAGTCGTAGGTATAGATCATACCCTCGCACCAGAACTTATCGCCCAAGTATGGAGTACCCTTCGTTGCAGAGATGCTGCTAAAGAAGTGGAACTGACGAGGCTCGGTCTTACGGTTCTCGGTCTTCAACCAACCGCTATAACCCCAAGCGAGGTAGCCACCATTATCCTCAATCAACACAGGCTCTGTCTGCGACTTTGTATTCTCGTAAGTCGAACGACGCTTATCCTTGTTGTTGCTCAATGGCATCAAGGTCTGGAAGAAATACGCGGTAGGACGCATCGGGGTCACTGTACGCGCCACAGTACCCAACTCTGGAATACATACACCTGCATAGAGGTCAGTCTTCACCGAGAGGTCTACTGCTGACTCGTCGTCGTCATTACCCCAGTTCTCGTCTGTGCTACCCTCAACAACTGTTGAGTTACGCATAGGCATCACGAGTGAAGCCAACGAGTTAGATACGGTCAAACCGTAGTCCTTATGCTCGCCCGGAATCTCAAAGATAGACTCCTTGGTGTAGCGGTTTCTAAACTTGATATCCGATACCGAATACTGATCCAAGCAACCGTCAGGAACACCTGCACCATTGCCATAGATACCCTCCAAGTAACCGAAAATCTCAATAGCCTTTGTCCACTGCTTCTCCCACAAGCACATCTTACCTGCGAGCATCAAGCCGACAGCTGCACCGATACGGAAATCCTTAACCTCGTAAGTGCGCTTCATAGGGAGAGCCTCGCGAACAATGATGTAGTCGTAAATCTCGTCAATGCAGTACTTACGAATCTCCGATGCCGAAGTACGAGGCAAAGTAGAGATACGGTTGTTGTTCGCATCTGTAACCTCCTCTGTATAGAACGGTACACCGTTGAAGTTGTTGGTCAAGATGAAGTAGAAGAATGCACGGATGATAACAACCTCCGCAAAGAGAGGCAACTTCTCCTCATCGGTAAGTGGCGCACGCTCAATAGCGGCATACATTGCGTTACAACGCATTATGCCGATGTAGCAGTTTGACCACATAGTCTCGCCAAAGCGAGCCTTGGCTGGAATATAGTTACCCTGTGCATCGTAACGAGTATCGGTACCGTGGTACATAATATCACTCGCACAATCGGTAACCTGAATGTAGGTAGTATTGGCATATATGCTACGCAATGGTATATAACAGCCATTGATACCTGTCTGAATCTGCGGAACTGTCTGATAGTAGGTCTCCGGCGTAGAGGAAGAGTAGATCTTCTCTTCAAGCGTACAACCTACAAGGGCAGTTACCGAGAATAATATAAATAATATCTTCTTCATAATTAGTAGCGAATTCTAATTGCAAATGTGTAATTACGATTTTTTGGATAACGGCCCAAATCGATACGCAAACCGCCACTCATAGCATCTGGGTCATAACCTCTATAATTGGTAAAGAGGAATGCATTGTTAACCGATGCTGTAAGGGTGATATCACGCAAATAACGAGTCTTCTTTCTCAAATCGAATGTATAGCCTACATTGATATTCTGCAAACGAATGTACGATGCATCGTATACAAATCGGTCAGAGTTGTAGTAGTCGTAGTTATAAGGTGATACGATATCCGAGTTAGGGTTACGAACTGGGTGCCAACCATCAAGCATATAGCGATACTTGTTAGATGTTCCGGCACCGTTACCGAGTGTAAACTCTGTAATGTTGTTGATGTGGCCACCAATTCCGTAAGTGAAGTAGATACCAATGGTCAAATCCTTGACAATACGGAAAGTATTGTTGAGACCTCCGTGAACGATAGGGTCAGCAGAACCGAGGTATACGAGGTCGGCATTTGACAAGATACCATCGTGGTTTACATCGACATAACGAGGGGCACCCAAACGCTTGTACCAAGATACATAGCTGTGGGTTGCATCGTTACGAGAAATCTCATCGTTGTTGTGCCATACACCTGCATACTTGAATCCCCAGATAGAGTTTGCTGGATAACCTGGCTTATAACCATAGGTCATATAACCCTCATTTGAACGAGTCGCTACATAGTCGTACTCTGTACCGATGTTGGTAACGAGTGACGAGTTGTGTGCAACAGTCAATGTTGTTGTCCACTGGAAGTTCTTCTTTGTGATGTTACGCGAAGTGATTGTAAACTCGGCACCGATATTCTCTGTGCTACCGATATTTGCATAACGCTTGTTGTAACCTGTTACCTGTGCGTTCTCAACCGACAAGAGAAGGTCCGAAGTGTAGGCCTTATATCCCTCCAACGAGAATGCAAGACGGTTGTCCAACACTGCAAAGTCGATACCGATGTTGTACGAAGTGGTCTTCTCCCAAGTAAGGTTAGGGTTATCCACGCGGCTTGGGTAGAACGCAACCTCCTGACCGCTCTCAAAGAGCCAGCCGTGAGTATTGGTAAGCACCATCTGCGAAACATAGCTCGATACAGAGTCGTTACCCGAGATACCCGCACTCAAACGGAGCGAGAGGTCGGTCAACCAGTGCTTTGTACCACGCATAAACTTCTCATTGCTGATGGTCCACTTGAACGCACCCGCAGGGAAGAATGCCCACTTGTTACCAGCCGAGAAGAGCGATGAACCATCATAACGACCTGTCAAGGTGAAGTGGTAACGCTTGTCGTAGGTATAGTTTACACGAGCAAGTACCGAATAACGCTGCAACTCGGTGAACGAAGACGAGATTGAGGTGTTACGCTTGTCAACTGCACTACCCATATTGTGGTAAGTTACATTGTCGTCAAGCAAACCTGTTGCCTTCATATAGACATACTCGTTCGTTCTGTTCTGTGCGGTAAAACCTACCACTGCGTTAATCTTGTGCTTCTTTTTGAGCGTACGATTATAAGTCAAAGTAGTCTCGCTCAACAAATTGACAGTCTTGCTATCCGAGCGTGTTGCTGTACCTCCAATTCTACGGTGCTCTGCAACAGGCAATGTAGATGGAGAGTGAGAGAAGTTGTTATTTGTTGTGTGAGTGTAAGAGAACATACTCTTCAACTTCAAGCCCTTTGCGAGGTTGAACTCCAAGTAAGGCGATAAAGTCAAGATAGTACGACGGTCCTCGTTGGTCTTCATCATAGCCTGATACCAAGGAGAGTCATACACCTGACCACCATTATGGTCAAGTGAGTTCCAAGTATCGGTAGGCTCACGCAATGGGTTCAACGAAACCACCGCCGATGCACTGTTACCAGATACATAGGTGTGCGCCTTATCTCGGTTACGAATAGAGTAGGTTGAGTTGATACCCATCTTCATCCACTTACCAACCGAGTGGTCAACCTTCAAACGACCAGACAACTGCTGCTGACCAGACTCAATGATGATACCCTGGGTGTTGTTGTAGCTGAACGAGAAGTAAACCTGTGTCTGCTTACCACCACCAGAGATAGCGAGCCAGTAGTTCTGATTGAACGCCTTACGAGTCATCACATCCAACCAATCGGTACCCTGACCGTAGCTTGCTGGATTCTTGTAGTTACGCGAGATGTTCGCACGACCGTCCTTGTCCTTGTTGTAGTACGACGAATAGTCCAAGTAGTCGTTACGCCACTGTGCAAACTCGGCAGCGTTCATCACATCAATTGTACGAGCCAACTCCGACATACCGAATGTAGCCTTGAACTGTACATTCAACTTGGTACCCTTTGACTCGTTGGTAGTAACGAGGATAACACCATTCGCACCACGCGATCCGTAGATAGCGGTTGACGATGCATCCTTCAACACAGTCACACTCTTAATATCCGAAGGGTTCAAGTCCGCGAAGCTCTCCACTGCGTCCATAACACCATCGACAACGATTAATGGCTCATTTGACGCTGTGATAGAACGCGAACCACGCACGCGGATTGAAGCAGCCGAACCCGGCTCACCATCGGTTGTGATGATCTCGACACCCGCCATACGACCCTGCAACGCCTCATCAACCGAGCTCATTGACGCACTCGCCAAATCCTCCATATTGACCGAAGCCACAGCACCTGTCAAGTCGCTCTTCGCTGCCTGACCGTAACCGATGACCACGACCTCGTTAATTGAGACATTGTCGGGTTGAAGAATGATATTGATAGTCGTACGATTACCTACACGCTCAACAGTCTCCTTATAGCCGAGGAACGAGAACGAGAGGTTGTCCGACTCTGCAGCCCTAATTTTGAACTTACCCTCCAAATCGGTGGTAGTTCCGACGCCGGTATTACCAACAACAACGACCGAAGCACCAATCATAGGCTGGCCGGCATTGTCAAACACCTGTCCTGTAATTGTACGCACCTTCTGTGCCATTGCTGCTTGGGCAAACAACAACGCCACAACGCAGAACGAAGCGTAAAATACTCTATTTATGAATTGTTTCATCTCTACTACTCCTCACTTTTAAGTGTTACAATAACCGGATAGTGATGAGCACCCATAGCCGAAACCGCAGTGTCAACTGTGAGCGGCTGCATCATCTGCCAGCCCTTATTTGTAGTGTAAAGGAAGTTGTGGCGCAACGCATCTACACACGATGGTGTATAGTAGTTGTTGAACGCAGCGACGCAGTCAATAAGACCATTATTGGTCATAACATCATTTGCCACGCAGTTCTCTGCCATAATTGACTCTACGCCATACTTGGTAATATCCAATGTCGCAGGCGACTCCATATCAATAGACATAACCCAAGTACCAACAGTGTAGTATGATGGATTATCAACCGTGTTGAGAACGATATCCTCAATCTGGGCTATTCTATCGGCATTGAAGTCCTCGGTCTGCGAACCATCGCTCTTAACCAAGCCACCAGCCTTCAACTCTGCAACAAGGAAGTGGATATCCTCAATGCTGCAATGGAGTATTGGAGATGTCTGAACGCCCGGATCAAAGGCATCTACATAGCCCTTGATAGCCTTCTTGCTCAAACAAGCAGCAACAGTTGTTGATGTGCCTGTCTGAACCGCATATTTCAGACCCTCATTGGCAGCAAACTCCGCAACCCAAAGTTCAAACTCGGCTCCGCTACCAAGAAGTGTTACAACATCTGCATCTTGCGCCTTGATGTAGGCAGCAACCTCATCAAGATTTACCGTAGCATCGGTCAAGTTGCAGTAGAGCGTCTTCATCTCAAACGAAGTCTCCAACTCGGAAACCTCCGCGTTGATGTCGTGGTCACGAGATACAGGTATCTCCTGCTTACACGCAGCAAACGCTACCGACGCTAATAATAATATATAGGTAGTAATCTTCTTCATATCTTATAACGCTTTTTGAGTGAGTGTACAAGTTGATACGGTCTCGTCGCCCCAAGCATCAACAAAGCGTGCAGTGATTTGAGCCGAACGCTCATAACCCTCGCTCTCGTCCAATGTTACAAGCAACGATACGCCATCAGGGAAATACTCGATACCCTTAACCCACTCCTCGCTTGCGGTGAAGGTGAGTGAAGGACGACAAGCATCTGTCAGATTTGAATTGAATACCACCTCGCACTCGGTCTGCGACGCCTCAATCTCGGCATCTTTCAGTTCGAGGAATGGAGTCATACCACGCTGACGAACAACTACCGTGTCGGCAACAAAGCCGTCGTAGCTCTTGATTGCCACACGACCTACGCGTGCAAAGTTGCGCGTATAGAGCGTTGACTCGTTTGACTCGTGGTTGATAGTAATGGTGTAGTTGTTGATATGAGGAGTCTCATCGCAGCTGAGCCACGAGTCAATTGCCTGTGCATACCATACACCCTCGGTAAGGATTACCACTGGGAACGAGCCTGCCTGAACAGGTACATCCTTCACGGCGATAACCTCACCCTGTGTCTGCTTAACCTCTACTTTGGTACAAGCGCATACTGCGATTGCAACAACGAGTAGAGCGAATAAATAGATTCTATTTTTCATAATTTCTACAATTTTTCTTCTCTACTCCTTAATTGAATGTTCCATTTTCGCTCTCGAAGTCGTCAACATCAAAGCTGTGGTCAACCTTCTTGGCTGTAACCTCTGTGATGGCGAGCTTGTTTACTACGAATGGGCCTCTAACAGGCATTGCGAGAGTAAACGCCTCGGTCTCAACCTCAACAACGAAGTTGCCATACTTACCCGGTGCCACTGCCACATAGACTGCCAATGGTGAAGCCTCCGACGAATTCAAGCCGGCCTCATAGTTGCCTACATGAATGGTTGGCTGTGGGTTTACGAGTGGCTGCTCCGACTCCCCAACTGCGAGGTAACCGGCAACACCCTCGTTGCAACCAGTCTCATTGAGGTTAGCAACAGTAACCTTCAAACCCTTGATGTTTGTGAGATTGTGCTTCAAGTAGATCTTCAACAAACCTGTGTGGAAGTCAAAATCAACCGCCTCGGTTGCTGTTGTTGCATAGAAGCACGAGTTGTACATCAGATACTCCAATGGATCTGCGTAGTAGTTCTGCTCGGTTGGCACTACAACACGAGCAAGAAGAGCGGCAGCTGCTCCATCAGTAGTATATGGAGCATAGAT
>JAEIGA010012947.1_pt1 | contig 12691 bp, 16 predicted proteins | sample 9270691 | NCBI WGS metagenome assembly JAEIGA01 (sample SAMN17057246, study PRJNA624740) | gut metagenome | biome: biome; isolation source: fecal sample | host: Bos grunniens | place: China: Xizang | collected 2019 | reverse complement strand
GACAGCGGCTTTCCATCCGGAAGAGACATAACGGAACCACTCTGGACCTGATGATACAATCTGTCTTCCTTTGCCATTACTGTGGTATGAACATTGGACGCACAAATATATTCTCCACGGATCTGCTCCAGATTTTCATAAACAAACCGAAGCGCCGCCTCCATGGTAACTGCAGAAATCGGAACACCAATGACTTCCACCTTTTCAGGTGCTTCAACGGATATACTTTGCTTTATCATATATTTCACTCAATTTCTCGTAGTTTTTCTGCTTTGTCAGTGTCTGCTGATAATATTGCTTCGCCCGGTCAGAATATTCGGTATTATGCAGGAGCAGCACATGGCGGCAAATATGGAAAATGTTTTGACTGCTTATGGAATTTCTGATATCAAGAGCCTTATGGAGCATTTGTCCAATAATCAGGATATCGCATATCTTGGAATCAAAGGAGTTTCTGTGTCAAATGAAGCTTTAAGATATTTTCCATGTTTTGCAATAAGTGTCATTGTTGCTAAAATAAGTGCAATTCCCCAAGAACCAGTTACGACCATTAAACCAATACCTGCAATTGAAAGAATAGGACCAAGAGCACCGTCTTTTAATGCGCCTAATGCTTTTTCAGACAAATCTTTTATTTTTTGTTTAAAACTATCAGGTACTTTACTCCAAGCAGCTTTAGCAAGTTCTGTACCACTTTTAATTTTCTTTGCAGCATATTCTTTTGTAGCTTTACCAAATTTCTTTATTCCATCAAAAAATCCTTCAGTGATAAGAAAATATGCTAAACCGTCAATATATTGATCTGATTCAATTAATGCTTCCATTAAGAAAATATTCTTTTGTTTTTCTGTTATAAAACATTTTCCTTCTGTTAAAAGTTTTTGTTTTGTAAATTTACGTATTTTTCTATTAAATGATTCTTTAACACCTGTCTTCATTTTTGAAACTTCATTTGAAATTTCGTCTGCACTCTTTCCATCATCAATCATTTTCTTAATCATTGGACCAAATGCATCTATATCACCATCTTCAACACCTTTAATATTTTTTGATTTAACTTCTTGTTTTAATTTTTCTTTAGATTTAGCTAGTTTATCAGCTTCTTTTTGAATTTCAACTGTAAGATCTGAAAGTTGTTTAAGAAGATTTTCTTTTGGATCTTTTGACCAGAATAAACAATTACAAGTAGCAGATGATTCATCAATTTCTGTATTTTCATTATCATCTTTTCTTGATGAAAGATCAGCATTTTTAGCAGCTTTTTCAAATCCAGGAAATTTATGAAGTGTTTCTTGTTCTTTTGCTAATTCATCTTCTGACATTTTAGAAAGTTTCTTTTTATAAATGTCGCATACAATTTCTCTAAAATTACCCAAGGTAAAATCTTCAAGATTTGATGCTAATTGAGAATCGGCTGCAGAATTAAGCATCTTTCCAAGAAATGACATAGATTTAATAAACCATCCTTTTTTCTTTTCATCAAAACCTGCTTCTTTAGCTGCTGCTTCTATATCTTCATTTTTTATGCCAGCGTCTTCAAGAGTTTTTTTACCTTCTTTATCTTCATCTGTTTTTTCTTCAGAATCTTTTTTATTTGAAGTTTTTTCTTCTTTTTTATCTTTAGATTCCTCTTTTTTGGTTTCTTCAGTTAAAAACTAAGAATATTTTTCAGCAAGAGCTTCATTTAATATTTCTTCTAATGAAAGTTGTTTATTAATTTTTTTCTTTGTTTTCATATCGTTAAATCCTTAAATATTATGCAAATTGTTTCTTTACTTCATCAAAATTATCAACTAATTTTTTAAGTGTATCAAAATACTTCTTTTGATTTTTATCCGTTATTTTTACACCTAATTTATCATAATTCTTGATAAAATATGGAATAAATTTATTAGCTTCATCTTTTGGTTGAAGAAGTTTTGTCCAATTGTCAAGACATTCTTTCTTAAATTCTTTGCATTCTTTAGTATTAAGAATCTTCTTTATAAGAACATCTTCTTTTTCAATCTTTGCTTTTCTGTCATCAAGATTTGTAAGATGCCATTTAAGATCAGATGTATCAAATCTAACACTAAATTTTGTATCAGAATGTTTTGTTGAACTACCTTTTGCATTCATAAGAATGAACTTCATTTCAGCTACAACATTTTGATCTTCTTTAAATTTTATATATTGTCCACCAATTGCATCAACACCTTCTTTACCTTGATTAAGAACGAATTTACCAAATTTAGCAACAACTTTTGCTTGACCAAAAACACGTAAGACTTTAGCTGCTTTACCTAACCAACCTTTTGCAACTTCTTTTGTTTCTTCATTATCAGCAAGTTTGGCAACATATTTTGCATCTTTTCCTGCTGCAACACGTTCAGATGCAGCTGCTAATTCATCATCATTTACCATCTCATGTATATGATCAGCATTATCTAATTCAAATTCACCAAATTTTCTACCCATTTTTGTAATTAAAGCAACTTTTTGCTATATTATAGGATCATCACTATTAGCATGTTCTGCAGCCCAAATCTAATAATCTGTTAATCTAGCAGAAAATGATGCAAATTTTTTAAGTTCTTCAGGTGTTACTTTACCATCATCAAACATATCTTCAATTTTATCAAATTCTCTATCCATAGAAAAATAATTAAACAATCGATTATTTGAATCAAGCGGAAGTTTTCCTGATTTAAAAGCTGTTTCTATTTTATTCATTGTATCATCAGCTGCTTCATTTACCATTTCATCTGCTTCAGAAATAGATTCTTTTTTTACATCATCTTCTTTATTATTTTTCTTTTCATCTTTAGAAACTAACTTATCTAATTCTTCAGGTGACATTTTTTCATATTTAGGATCAACTTTTATTTTGTCAGTTAATTTCTTTATATCTTCAGTGTTTTTTTCAATTTCTTTTATTTCTTTTTTAACTTCAATCTTTTGATCAATTATCTTTGTAAGTTCTTTTCCTGATTTACCTTTATTTTCTTCATTATCAATTACACCAGCAACCGTTAATGCATTATCAGCGAGTTTTTCACCTTCAATCTTAACACCTGATTTCTTAATATCTTTATTTAATTCTTCACTTGATGTTTCAATATCATCTTTAGCTGCTTCCATTTCTTTCTTATATTCATCAATAAACTTCTGAAGTTTTTCAATTGTTTCATCGTCAAATGCATAAACAGTCTTTATAGATGATTCTTCTATTTCAACATTGTCATAATCAATTCCTGTTTCATCATCTTTATTTTTATCACCAATATTCTTAATAGCACTACCTAAAGCTTTAGCTTTAATATAATTGTTTTTAACTGCATATATGACAAATGGTATTAAATTCTTTAATAACCATCTTTTTGCGCCTGTATCTTCTTGCTATGCAACAAACTTAAGTAATTGCGATGGCTCAAATTTCATCATATCTTTTATAATAGCTTCAGGTGTAACTTTTGTTTTGTTTTCAGCTGAATCTTTTTTATCAGAAGATTCTTTATCAGAAGATTCTTTTTTCTCATCTTCTTCATTTGTTATACCATATTCTTTTTCGAGTTGAATATTTTCATATATGCTTTTAAAATCAAGTTTGCTCATACATTAACCTTTAAATTATTACTGTTTATATTTACTACAAAAAAATAAAAACCACTATGGTTTTTATTTAAGTTCATTTTTATAAAACTAAAAATTAATATATTAAAACATAATCATCTTCAACATTTTTATAATCTTCAGCTAATTCATCATCAAGCATATTAAATCGTTTCTTCATTTTTTCTTTATCATCTTTTACACGTATAAACATATTATCACCTATCATTGATTCTAAAACAGGTTCACAATTCATATATGCTCCACCTTCATACCAAAAACAAAGTGTATCGTCAGGTTTAAAATTTGTTTGAAGATGTTCAATAAGTTTCTTTACTGTAAGTTTTTTCATATATTATTTTCCTTTTAAGTTAGTGTTGCCAGATATTTTCTAATTTTATCTAAGTGTTCTCTGGGAACTTCGATTCGTTCAGTAGTATTATTACATAAAAAATCTAAGGGATCTTCTAAGGACTTATAAAAATCAACTACACGCTTATCAAGAATTAAATCACTATAATCTACATTTCTTTCAAATTTTAGATTATGTAATGATCTAGCACGTGATAATGCAGTATAAAGCTGTCCATGAGCAAAACAACCATTACCTAAACGTAAATCAACTGCGTCTAATGTCATTCCTTGTGATTTATGAATAGTGGTAGCATAAGCTAATCTCAATGGTAATTGCAAAAATGATCCAATTTCTTCTTGTCTAATTATTTTCTTTCCACTTAGTCTATCAAAATCTAAAACATATTTATATTTTTTCCATTCATGAAAACCAATCCAACATGTTTCTCCATTATCAAATTTTATTCTAACAGTGGATGCATCATTATTTGGTCTAATATCAATTACTTCTCCGCAATCACCATTTACATAAAAGAAGCCTTCAAGAGGTTTATGTTTATTACATAAAACCATTACTCTACAACCTATTTTTAATATTAATTCGCCTTCAGTCGGATATTCATCTAAATTAAACTTTCCTGTTACAGAGGCATTAAATTGATACGGTGTAGCTTGTATTTTAGCTCTAGCAACGTTATTTACATTTTGAGCTTCATAATTTGTAGTACAAAGTCTAATAGGATGTGTTGTAAATTTCTTATTAGATACTGCACATTCGTCATTTAATATATCAATTACATTTTTGTCGTTATCATATGAACTACTTAAATCACCTGCTCGAACTTTATTGAGCATTTCAATAAATCGTTCATCATTTTTTTGTCTAAAACTTTCCTTTAAAAGAATTGTTTCAAATTTTGCTTCTGTCCAAATTGGTGCATTAAAAGCATATTCACCATTAAAATGTTCATTAAGATAATCTTCTTCGATTCTGTCTGAAATAATAGGTGGCAATTGGAAAAAATCTCCTACTACAATAACTTGCTTTCCACCAAATGGTTGTTTTTTCTTAGCACCTTTTACACATTCCTTACATCTATGATCTATTGCCCATAAAATATCACTTCTAACCATTGAAATTTCGTCAATAATTATACAATCGATATTTTCAATTTTTTGCCTTACGCTTTTAAATTTTAAATCACCTAAAGTATCTTCCGACATAAGACCAATAGGTAAACAAAAGAAAGAATGTATTGTTTGACCACCTACATTAACAGCTGCTACACCGGTTGGTGCTACTATTACACAATTTCCATCAAATTGTCTAATAAACTCTTTTACAGCAAATGTTTTTCCTGTTCCAGCGTTTCCACTTATAAATACATTCTTTTTTGAAAGCATCAAATGAAGAGCATGTTCTTGCTCAGTACTTAATTTGACTTTATTTTCCATCATAAAATATATTATATCAAAACAAAAATAAATGGTAACCGAAAAGTTACCATTTGTTAAATAATAATTTTACTTATGTTTCAATAATTATAACATAAACTTTTTACCATTCTCAACATCAATATCAATATTCCACCATTTACCATCGCCTTCATTAATATCGCTAATAATATGTTTAAGTTTTTCTAACCTAATGCTAAGTACTGAAATTATTTTCTATCCAATTGCTATTTTATTAGGATCTATGTTTTTATTTTTTGACCATTTTGATACTATATCACTATAAAGTTTTATTTTTTCTGATATAAGTTTAATCTATGATTCAAAATTAAATCGTGCTGTATCAATATCATACACATACTGTCTCCAAACAGCTTGTTCAAATGATTGTTTAGTTGTTTTTTTACCTGCATCAACCATAGCAGCATCTGCCTATTTTCTTGCTGCTAATTTTTTAAGTTCTGCCACATATTCATCTTGCGATGGAAGTGGTGGATCCTTAATCATTATACCACTGTTATATTCTTTAATAATTTTTTGTTTTTTCATATTAAATTAATTTAAATATTTATTCATATTTACTTTACGTATTAAAAATCTTGTCCTTTATGTAATATACGTTGATTATTACTGCCTCTAAATGGGATGCTTAAATCTTTTTGTTCTTCAATAAAAGGACCATCGACTAATACATCAATATATTTCAAAATATCTTTCATTGAATCATCAGCTTGTATTTCATCTAATAAATATCCTGACCATAAAAATATCGTCTTATTTGGAAATTTTTCTTTTACTTCTTTTGCAAATAAAATAACTTGTTTTCTATTATCTGAAAGCTTTGATAAAGGTTCGCCACCTAAAATTGACAAACCTTTACACCATTCATAATTTAATTCGTTAAATATTTTCTGCTTTGCTTCTTCATCAAATATCTAACCATAATTTGGATTTTGTGCTTCAGGATTAAAACAACCTTTACAACCTCTTGCACAACCACATACAAATAATGAAACTCTAAATCCTTCGCCATTGGCAATATCTGCTTTATAAATTTTTGTATAATTCATAATTAATCTTCCTTAGCATTCAATTTTATTATGTTTTTCACGCATTTCAGCTTCTTGTTGTTTTCCATTATTAAACGCTGATTTATAATCACCTGTAATATAACCAGTTACGCGTCTAAGTCTTTGAATATTAGTTGATCCACATTTTGGACATGTATCTTCACTAATATCAGCTTGATATCCGCAATTTATACATGTATCAATTGGAACATTAATAGCAAAATACGGAATATCTTTATCAAGTGCATAATTTACAAGTTCTTCCATTGCATCTATATTATTTTTTGCAAAAGAATCTAATTCAACATATGTAATACAGCCTGCGCTTGAAAAACCAGTTAATTTGCTTTCAATATCTATTTTTTCAAATGGTGTTATCTTATGCCATACAGGAACATGCATTGAATTTGTAAAGAAATCATGATCTGAAACATTTTCTATTTTACCATATTTTTCTTTAAATTTCTTCATTGATGTAAAGCATAAGTTCTCCGCAGGAGTGTAATATACACCAAAATTTAGTTTTAAATTCTTTTTAAACTTAGCACATTTTTCTTTAAACATTGTTTCAATTTCAATAGCTAAATTCATGCCTTCTTCAGTTGTATGATCTTTACCAATAAGAATTTGAAGACATTCAGCAAGACCAAGCTGTCCAATTGCAAGTGTTCCATGTTTTAAAGCTGAACGAATACCTTCTTCTGGTTTATAACCAAAGAAAGTTCCATTTTCATACATAAATTGTGCAGACTTAGCAGGTTGAGAACAAATCCAATCAAATCTTTCAAGTAACATATCTTTTGCTTCATTGATTTTCTTATCAAGAAGTTTCATAAATACGTCAACAATATTTTTATCAGCATCAGTCTTTTCCTTTGCTTGCATTGCAAGAGTTGGCAATATTAAAGTTACAGGACATATATTTCCACGTCCATCTTTTATATGCTTCATTTCTTCTGTTTCAGCATTAATATCCCATGAACTAAATGTTCTGCAACCCATTGTTGAAGGATAAGTTCTTGGATCAGCTTCATTATAACCAAGATCTCCACTCCAATCACAATTACAATAATTTGGATATATTCTCATTGCTGTTGATTTTAAAGCAAGTTGAAACATATCGTAATTAGGATCACCTGGTTTTCTATTTATACCTTTTTTGCACTGAAAAATTCCACATGGGAAAATACTTGTTTTATGAAATTTACCTACACCTTTAATGCAACCTTCAATAAGAGCTTTTATTACCATTCTTCCTTCAGGTAAAGTACATGTTCCATAATTTATTGAAGTAAAAGGAAGTTGATTACCTGAACGAGATTGAAGTGTATTAAGATTATGATACATACCTTCAACAGCTTGTTCAAGTTCTTTTAGTGTCTGTTCCATCGCATATTTATATGCAACAGTATCTTTGCATGATTTATAAAAATCGCCGTCAATTGAAAATTCTTTTATTTCATCTTTAGTAAATTCATTAATTCCATTAAATTCGTCTGAAATATTATCAATATATTTAAGACCATTAGCAAAATGTTTAAAGAAACTTAAACGAACATATGGAACCATTGTCCAATCTAAATGCGTTGCTGATACACCACCGAATTGTTGTAAACTTTGTAATTGGAAAATAACAGCAACTAGCTGCATAGCAGTATTTATTGAACTAGCTGGACGAATATCAGTTTGTCTAGTATTAAAACCATTTCTAAGTAATTCATCAAATGGAATACTTAAACAATTGTGTGATCCAACAGCATAACTGTCAAGATCATGAATATAAATTTCATTGTTTACATGATTTTGAACAGCTTTCTTAGAAATAAGATGTTTTAATGCATAATCTTTTGTAATATATGAAGCTGTTTCACCGATTCTTCCGCCGAATGAAAATTCATCAACATTGGCATTCTGATTTTGAACATTTGATGCGGTAAGTTTTTCAGTTAATGACTTGCTTCTTCTTACACGTTCTTTTTCATAACGATATGTAATATAACGTTTAGCAACTTCATATCCTTGTGCTTCCATTAATTTTTTTTCTATAATATCTTCAAGGGCATCAATATGTAATGGTTCTTCTTCAATAGAAAGACACATTTCATATACACTATCACTTATACGTTTAAGTTGTTTTTGTGTAAGTTTATTTTCATCTAAAATGACTGCTGAATTAGCATTACATATAGAATCATATATTTTTTTCTTTGTTAGTTGTTCAGTCTTACCACTACGTTTTAATACTATCATAAATATACACCTTTAATTTATTTCAACTTTATCCTGAATTATCATATCAGGTATTTCTAAACCATTTACGTCAAACATTAATTGACCATTTGCAATTTTTTCACAAATTTTTACATCTATATTAGACTTAATATTATTTTTTATTGCGTGTCTAATATATGACAAAAGCAACACTATTTGACATAGTGTTGTATTATCACCTATCATTTTAATATTAACCTCTGTGAGATTTTTATTAAAAACAGTTTGATCTACATTTTCCATAACTATTACATTTTACTTTTAAATATACTATTTTATTTACATTTTTTATTAAGTTAAAGTAAACTTAGAAATTTTTCTAAGAACAAAAATATCTTAAAATAATTAAATTTCTATTATTCTAGGATTATAAGTGATTTCGTAATTTTCATCTAAACGCGATACATTATATATGTTTGTTTCGCCAAATTTTACTAAATCATGATTACCTGAATGAATATGACCACAAAACATATATTTTGGTTGTTTTTCAAAAATAGCTTGCGATAATTCACTACTGCCAAATGGACCGTTATTAGTTTGAATTGAAAAATCAACTGCTTCATTAACAATTCTAGGTGGTGCATGTGTTATAAGAATATCTAAGTTTTCTGGAATTTTAGAAAACTTTTCTTGTAAAATATCATGTTCAGCTTCAAATGCCCAATGATACGATATAATCGGAACCCAAGGTGTTCCATATATTTTTAAACCGTTTATTTCAATTTGTTTATCAATTAATATATGAACGTTTTCAGGCCAATTTATTGAATAACTTATATCACTTATATTTAAAGTACGTCTACTATCAAATATAAGATCATGATTACCAGGTACAATAACAAATGGCATCTTATATTGCTGAGTAAATGGAATGAATTTATTTTCAATCCATTTCTTCATATCATACATATGCCATTTACCCCAACCTGTCATTTTAGCGAAATCGCCTGCAATTATAACTAAATCACAGCCAGATGGATCTAAACCAGCTAGCTTACCATGTAAATCTGATATACAAAAAAGTTTCATATTTATATTATATCAAATATAATATATTTTTAAACAATTGTTTTATTTTATATAATAACATTCTTTAGGTTGATTAAAACAATATGCATATTCTGTATAATTAAGATTATATTCTATATCTAACTCATTTATTTCATTACTATTATGTTTATAAATTTGTAATGATTTTGAATTTAAACATTGTAATGAAAGTAAAAATATATTTTTAGTATTAAAATATGTATTAAGCACAAAATCTTGCATAAGTTGATCTATTTTATCAAAATTATTTTCATCACTTATAAAATACATATGACTTAATACCAATCTTTGAAAATCATTTGTAAATTTTGTATTTTTTCGTATTGATAGACCTGATTGAAAATGCGATTGATAATTTAAATCATAATTAACACTATATAAAAAATCTAAAAATTTATTTGCATTAATATATGAATAATTTCGTAGTTTTACCCACAATTGTAACTCAGGAACAAATGTTGATATAGTTGGATGACTTAGTAATGCAATATCAGAATTTGAAGCATTAAAATCATTTACTAATTGATCCAATGAATCTTTAATTTTTATTGATGCATCAATATAAATACAAATGTTTGTTGTAATATATTTAAATAAATTATATTTTATATTACAACATTTTTCAAATGGCAACATATTTTCAAGATCTTTATCATATACAACATTCCATGTATTAGATTTTAACTCTTTATTATCTGTTACTAATATATATTCAACATTATCATCTTTATTTTCAATTTCTCTAACTATTTCGTAATCATTAACAATAAAACATAAAACAGAATATTTATACTTATTACTCATATATACTTACATACTACTTTCTTATTAAATACATATTTAATATCATCTTTATTTATATCATAAAAAATATTCATATTTGGTTTATCAGAATTATGCCAATACCATTGAATTGCATTTGATCTTACAACTTGCTCGCTAACAGGCAAAACTTTTACATGATTAAATTTAGTATTCATAATATATGAAAATATAGTTTGATCTAATCGTTCAAATTCACCACCTGAACTTAATTCAATTAAACTTTCAAATGTAATTTTATCAATATTTGTTGTTAATTCAGAACGTCGTTTAATTGAAAAACATAATTGAAAAAGACCATTATATGAAAAATCATATTTTTTACTAGTAAAAAAGTTTATTGCACGTTTAGCTTGATCAATAGGATAATTTCGCATTCGCATCCAAGCGTTATATTCAGTATAAAAATCACTCCAAATAGGATGAGGCATTAAACATATATCATAATTTTCATCATTAAATTTATTTATTAGATTATCAAGTGATCCTTTAACTTGCATACTTCCATCTATTGTAACACATATATCGGTTGTAACATATTTAAACACATTATAACGTATTCTAAAACATCGTTCAAATGGTGTTTTATATTGCAAAAGATCTTTATCATATACAACATTCCATGTTTTACTTTCTAATGCATCATCATCTGTAACAAGAATATATTCAACATTATCTTGTTTATTCAGTATTTCATGTACTTTCTCATAACCTTTTCCAATGATAAATGTAAGTATAGAATACGATTTCATTTTAATTCTTGTCCTTTCCAAATTAAAAAGTTTTTAATTTCTTCGACTGAAGGAATATGTATCTAACTAATTGATCTACCATATGTATTTTTAAAATGATTACACGCATGTGTTAATCTTTTATAATATAATTCTTCATTATGTTGTATAGATGATGTTATTCCACAATCTTCAATATAGTCAATAGAATTATAAACATCTGCATATGCTTGAAACGGTGTAGTATAACCTCTTGATGCAATTCTATATGTGTGTTCAGCATGTTCTAAAGCATTTATATAATTTTTAGCATCAAATAAACCAACTTGCTAAATAACATCTTTAGTAAAATATTCAAAATCACCACATAATCTAGAAAAAATACTTAAATTAATACCAGATGGATGACTTATTATATAAGATGGCAAAAGATATTTTTTTGTTATAGAGTCCCATGCCATATTAAAATTTAAATGTTGTAAATTATATGTTTTTGCTGTATCTATATATATTTTAAATACGTCATTATTTTTAATATTTATATCATCTTCTATTAAAAATATATGATCACAATTGTTATTTAGCAAAAATTTTAAACATTCATTTTTACAAAAACCTACACCTAAATCTTCTTTAATATGTTTAAAATAAAAATTATCACTTGAACATATTAATGACGGATCATTTTGTGCATAATCAAAATCTTTATTTTTTACAGTTATAACACAATCAATATACGATATATTTTTTATCTAATTTAATAATTTTGTATATTGTTCTTTTCTATTGCATGTTATAATTCCAATGCCTATTTTTCTATTTAAATACATATAAAAATATTATACAATTTAAATAAAATATAAATATAAAAAAATATTTTGCCGCAGAATCTACGGCAAAATAATTTATTCTTTATTTGGTTTTATTATTTTAATTAGATTGTTAATGCTGTTTTCAAATTAATTAATGCATTTCGTATAGTAGATAATTCACTTTGTTCTGTAATATCACTTAATGCATTAGTAATAACAGTTTTTAATATATAGTTTGATAATTTGTTATTATCTGCTTTTGTATTAATATCATTTGAAAGAGCTGTACTTAACCAATCATGCTGTCCTGAAAGATATTCGATATCAGCATCATTTGATGTTAATTGACCTTGAAGTTCTTCAACTGAGAGTTTAACAGTATTACTTAATGAAGTACTGAGATTATCAATGTCGGTTGAAAGTGATGTGCTTAACCAATCATATTGTCCAGAGAGATATTCGATATCATTGTCATTAGCAATAATCTAATCTTGAAGATTTTCAACTGAAAGTTTAACAGTATCACTTAATG
>JAEIGA010012946.1_pt1 | contig 12692 bp, 19 predicted proteins | sample 9270691 | NCBI WGS metagenome assembly JAEIGA01 (sample SAMN17057246, study PRJNA624740) | gut metagenome | biome: biome; isolation source: fecal sample | host: Bos grunniens | place: China: Xizang | collected 2019 | reverse complement strand
AGGATGTCCCAGAGGAAGTCAAGGACGCCGATGTCCAGCTCGTTCGCGTTGATCATTTGTGCCTCCCCTTGTAGATGTTCGCCCAGGTCAGGACCTTGTCAGAATATGACGTACTGTCATATTTTGCCCCGGCCCAGCCCATGTTGTAGACCTGCAGCGCCTTCCGCACGCTGCGGTATTTGGCCCAGTGTTCATTCAGGATCTCGGCGCAGACACGCACCGAGGCCCGCGGGTCGTCCCAGCTCTCGGATCTGCGGAACCGGTCGAACTCCCACACCGAGTGGATCTGCATCAGGCCGTAGCACTTGCCGGTGATGCACTTCGCGTTGAAGTCCGATTCGACCTTTGCCACGCCGGCGAGCACGTAGGCGCTGACGTGGTCGGTGGCGAACTCGCGGCAGTAGTCCCACACCTTCTGAGGCACGCCGTCCGGGGCCTTGCGATAGCGTGCCCGCTCCGCGGCTGCCTTGCTCTCTTCTGCGCGGCTCTCCTCTGCTGCCGCGTGCATGGTGTCCACCATCGTGGTGCGGTACGCCGCGATCCCGGCCGTCACGCGCTGGATCTCGGTCGCTTTCTCCGCCCTTGCCGGCAGACCGAACACGGCCAGCCAGCCAACGACGATCAGGACCGCCGTCACGGCGAGCGCCTTCGCCGTCTCTTTGATCACACCCATCTTTCCTCCTTCGGCACGTCCAGGATCTCGAACGCCTTGACGAGCTCTTCCAGCTTCCACCCGCCGGGCCGCTTGTAGCGTGCGCTCAGCGTGGTGTCGCAGATGCCCAGCTTCTGGGCGAGCTGTTGCTTCGTCATTCCGCGCAGTTTCGCGTAGTTCGTGATCAGGAAGCCTATCCTCATCTCTTGCGTCATGTTAGTCCCCCTTGTACGGCTCCGGCAGTGGCATCCAGGCGATGACCTCGCTCATGATGTTTCCGCACCAGCGGCCGCTGTCGTGATATGCCCGCAGGACTGTCCGGCGCCCGCTTTTGGCCTTGCACGTCACCAGAACATATTCGTCTGGCTTCGGTAGCTTGTCTGTGATCCATTCACCCATCTGCATCTTGTCATTCCCCCAGCAGTGCCTCGATCGGCACGTTGAACAGCTTCGCGATCTTTGCGAGCTTGTCTACCTTCGGCGTGTATTCTCCGCGTTTCCAGCTCGAAAGAGTCGCCGTTGCGATGCCGGTCTCCTTTGAGACCTGATAGTCCTTCATGTGGCGTTCATCACGGAGCGCCGCATATCGCTCGTACATCTGACCTCCTTCCTTGCCGGAACCTCTTGACGATAGCAAAGAAATCTTATATAATGAGGCTACCACACCTTTGAAAGAGCTCTTTTCTATCGCTTTGGTTCCTGAAAGTTTTCTTTCTTTCTACCTCATAATAGCATAGAGCCCTTTCAGCGTCAAGCACTTTTTGAAAGTTTTCTTTCTTTTTTGGAGGGGCTATGTCTTACGAGATTTTCCGCGTTCTGTGTGAGCGCAAAGGGGTGAAACCTTACGAAGTGTCGAAGGCGACCGGTATCGCGACCGCCACGCTTTCGTCATGGAAACTCGGGAAGTATGTCCCGAAAAGAGAGAAGCTACAGGTCCTCGCTGATTATTTCGGCGTATCGCTTGAATACTTGGAAAGCGGCGACCAGGAGACCGCGGCCGGCTACTACACCGACCCGGAGACGGCGAAGGTTGCGCAGGAGATCCTTGACGACCCGCACCTCCGCGCCCTCTTCTCCGCAGCACGCGACAGCCGGCCGGAGGATCTCGAGACTGCTGCCGCGCTCCTGCGGCGATTCAAGGAGACGAATCCAGATGGCTGATATTTTCGTTTATTTCGTGAAATTCCCCGAAGGGATCAAGGAGGCGGTGGTCCCCTGCGCAGAGGGCCACACGATCTACATTGACGAACGCCTGGACGACGATATGCGGCGCCGGGTGTACCAGCACGCGCTGGAGCACATCCGCCGCGGCGATCATGCCGGTGGTGATGTCCAGGTCATAGAGAGGGAGGTGGCAGGATGAACGTGGTGAAAGATGAGACTGGCAGGTGGACCGTCCGCGTCTCCGTGAAGACGGTCGCCGGCACGAAGCGCAAACGGTTTTACGGTGAGACGAAGCGCGAGGTCCAGCGCGAGGCGGAGGCGTGGATCGCCCAGATGACGAAGTGCGTGTCCGAGCTCACGCTCTCGGAGGCCGTCGAGGGCTTCATTTCGGCCCGTAGAGGCGTTTTAAGCCCCGCGACCTTACGAGGATACACTTCGGCCTATAAAACGCATCTGAGCCGGCTTTCCCAGCCCCTGGCGGCCTTCACAAACGTGGACGCGCAGCGCTTCATTTCCCAGCTCGCCGCGGACCACTCCCCGAAGACGGTCAGGAACGTGTGGGCGCTCCTTCAGTCCTCGGTCTGCTTCTACGACCCGGGCCGCACCTTCTCGGTGCATCTCCCGCAGCGAGTGAAGCCTGACATCTTCTGCCCGGATGACACCCTGATGCGCCAGGTCTTCGCGGCCGTTGCCGGCACGGAGCTGGAGATCCCGGTCCTGCTGGCCGCCACGATCCCGGCCAGGCGTTCCGAGATCTGCGCGTTGACGGCCAGAGACGTCAAGGGCCGGCAGGTGACGATCAACAAGGCCCTGGTGCCCGGACCGAATAATGAGCTCGTCATCAAGGCACCGAAGACCCGCGCCGGCTATCGTATCGTCACGATCCCGAAGCGCGTGGCGGACCTGCTGCCGAAGGTCGGACCGGTCACCACCCTCCCGCCGGAGGTGATCTCCCAGAGGTTCCGCAGGATGCTCCGGCAGAACGGCATCCCCGGCTTCAGGTTCCACGCCCTCCGGCACTATGGCGCCTCGGTCATGCTGACGATGGGCATCCCGCTGAAGGAGGTCCAGCGCCGCGGAGGCTGGGAGAGCCCGGAGGTGCTTCAGGAGATCTACTCGCACGCATTACTTGATCAGATGCCGATCGCGGACCAGATGGTCTCGGAACATTTCGCAAAAATCATATCTGCATAAAAAAATGAGCGGAAGGACGTCATCTGTCCCTCCGCTCATTTCATAGACGGCTGTATTTTTTCATCTACCGCTCATTCAAAAAATGCGCGGTTCGCTGGCCACTTTCTGGCCACTAAGTATTCCAAAAGGCTGTTTTTTTCCGTGAAATTCCACGGAAAGCTACAAAAGACGAATCCCCGAAAACCGTGAAAAAACGTGGTTTTTCGGGGATTTCTGAACATATCCAAAAAATGCTAAAAAACGGAGAAGGAGGGATTTGAACCCTCCTGATTCTCAAAGAAAGCACGTATTTGCGCCATTTCTGCTCATATTTTGGCCACTTACTGGCCACTAACAGACGGCTGTTTTTCTTCAGCCGTCTAATTTTACCACATTTTGAGGAATAAAAAAAGAGGGCCCGAAGGCCCCCTTCTCACTTGATGTAAACGCTCCCTTTTTCCACCGCGCAGAGCCAGCCGGAAGGGCACCTGATCCAGGTGTAGTCGGTCTCCTCGGCGATCTCTTTGCAGGTGACGCGGGTGCCGGCCGCGAAGACTGCCCAGGGCTGCTGGAGGGCGTGCTTCTTGCCGTCCTCGGTCAGCTCCGCCCGGGTCTTCTGGCCGTAGACTAGCCCGGGACCGCGCCGGACGCGGAGGTTCACCTGGAGGGTGTAGACCGCGCCGACGATGTACTCCTGTTCCGCCGCTTTGCCGTCCTCGAGGATGATCACGGCGTGGTCGTTGTAGGCGTTGAGGATGTCGCCACGCCGGACGTGGTCGATGTCCTCGAACGCCAGGACCTCGAAGTCGTCGAGGGCCGCGAAGGCCTTCTGCATGGTGCGGGTCGTGGGCGAGTTCCGCTCGTCCAGTCCCAGCTGGGCGCCGGCACGCTGCGCGCAGGCGCAGGCCAGGGAGGAACAGTCGAAGAAACCGCCATTGAACAGGCGGGTCTCGAGGTAGTTCTTCCAGCCGGTGTTCCTCTTCTGCTGGCTGTAGGGCACGTGGAACGCGGCGGCCTCCTCGGCGAAGACCGCGATGTTCGCCCGCGTGAGCTTCTTCTTCGCCCGGATCAGGCCGGTCCACTCGTGCGGGTGGTACTCGGAGACGATGCAGCCGAGCTGTGTGTTAGCCGCCTGTGCGATCTTCATCCCTGCGCCTCCTCCCGGTGGTAATTGATGGTCGAGATCCCGAGGATCATGGCGAGGGCCGCGTTGACGGCCACGATGGTGTCGGACACCTGCGGCGCCCAGGGAAGCCCCCAGATAGTGCCGAGGGTGCTGATCAGCGTGGCGAGCGCCGGCAGCAGGAGCATGGCGCACCATTTCAGGATGTCGTAGGTCTCGTTTTTCATCTTCATGCGTTCCTCCTTACAGTCCGATCGAGCGCAGGAGCGCACCGGCAGCGGCGCCCAGTACCGCGGCGATGATGATCCAGACGCTCTTCTTCCAGTTCTCGCCTGGTTCCGCTTCGATGTCCGTCAGCCGCTCCGTCATGGTCCTGATGCTCTCCTGCATCGACGAAACATTGACGGCGAGCTCGCGGACAGAGATAGCGAGGTCTCCGATCTTTGTGACCGTTTCCTCCAGCTTGTCGATGCGCCGGTTCTGCCGGCTGTCTTCAGCTTCGATGCGTTTCAGATCCGCGTCATATTCTGCTCGACTGACAAAGTCGTCCATCAGTTCACCTCCAGGTTGGCTATGAGCGGCATGTGGTCGATCTTTCCGGAAATGCCGTCCGTGAGTTTCGTCGTATCAACATAGGCCGAAATGACGTTTATGTCGGCAGATGTGATAATGTTGTCGATGTACCAGTCCGTCCCGGTGCCATTCACGCCGTCGTTGCAGGTCACCATGAACCCAGAGGCACCGAAGTTTGCGGTGTGGAACCCGGCATCAAGAAAGATCTTCACAAATTTTTCATATTCGGATGATGACGGGTTCGCCGTGCTTGTCGAGATTCCTGTGTTGTAGTCTCCGGCACAGATGAACGTGTCGAGCGTCTGAAGATAAGCGAGAAGCTCCTGCGCCTGGGTGTACCTCGTCGTCTCAGGGTTCACGATCAGGTGGATCACTACAAGAGTGACCGGCGTTCCGTCAATAACGACCTCGGCGCTGTCGTAGTAGTACGGCGAGCCTACCGAGAAGGTGTGCGACGAGTAATTACTGATCGGATACGTGGAACATATGGCGCGTCCGAAGTAAGTGCCGTTCGTCACTCTCTCGACGTATGGAAAGAGGGACTGGAGCATCGTCAGCGCAGAGGTTCCATCATCAGAGAACTCTTCGAGGTATTCGTTGATGAAGAGGATGTCCGGTGCGGCAGCCTCGATCATGCCAGTCTGGAGCGCATAATAGGCATCTTTTTCTGCTGCGGGAACATTCCGACCGCTCCCGATGTACCAGCCGCCGACGTTATACGTCATTACTTTCAGGCGGTCTCCAGCGGTGTATATGATGTCGCCGCTTTTGTCGTAGGCCAATGAAAGAGCATCACCTGAGACGTTGTATGCGTCAGACAATGGTGAGCCTGTCAGGTCGTAGATGCTCATGTGTCACCTCAATAATGATAAATTTTTACTCTTTTGACGGTCATGTTCGCATATGTCTGCGTAGCGGACGCGTTAGTATTCCCGAGGATGAGACCCGTGTAAGTCGCAGACGTTGTGGCGACTGTACCGACAAGTGTGTCATCGTTGTAAATGCTAATGTTATTATTACTTTCGACCACCATCTTGAACGTCTTCCCATTGAACGCGTCGGGATCGGTGACGGACAGCACGTCCCGCCAGCCTCCGGAGTAGTATGCAAAGTATTTGTCATTCGATCCTCTCCATCCGGCGACGAGTATATCGGGAGACTGGATCTGCACAAGAGCGCCGTTGCCGTATCCGTGCTGGGGCCCCTTAATGCCGCTGTTCCCTGTCATGTTAGAGGTCGTGTCTAACTCGATCTCTACTATGTCACCAGCGGAAAGGGCGACAGTAGAGCAGACAGCATTCCCGCCCATCGCGCCATTTGTGGCTGTAAATTTCAGGCCGTCGGAATCTCTCGCTACCGTACCGCTTGACCCGGAATCAGTGGTGAATGTATGGCCATTGACCGAATCTACGAGCGATGTCGAGAAATCCCAGTCCGCGATCATCGTGATGCTTGTGACAGTCACGGAAAACGTGTCAGACTTGCCACCATACGTGGCGGTGATCGTAGACGTCCCGGCCGTCAGAGAGCCGCTTAAAACATAGTCGTTCACGACCTCGCTGGTGCTGTCGGTATAATGGGCCGTCACCGTGAGGTACTGCCTGAGCACGTCAAGGGAATCGTTTGTCGTAATTGTCGCCCCGCCCTGGTTGAATACCGCGGAGATAGAGCTCAGACTTGCGGGAGGATAAAGCGCATTGTATAAAGCGTCATAGTAGGTCTGTCCGTCGTCGTCAGCATATGCGACGTGCTCAAACAGCTGAAGGAGCGCGACCTTGACCTCTTCCGACAAGCCACCGCCGCCCGGCTGCTGTCCCGATGTCCCGGATACCATGTATGTTACAGAGATGTCCAGGTCGTCACCACTTGCCATGCTGCTCGCCGGCACGAAGTGAAGACTGTCGTCTCCGCTGGAGATCCACGCATGGCCGACGGTCACAATGTCGTCATTACTGTCCAACATTTCGACGTCAAAAACCACGTCAGACAGCGGCGCAGGGACGCCGCTTGCGATGACGTACTCTGTGCCGGAAGTCAGCGCTGCCGTCGTGCTGAGCCTTAAAGTCAGGTTAGCAAGGGCTCCGGCGCGGGTGAAACCAAGGGCCTCGCGCTCTTCGACGTAGTCGCCATCCAGAGCTACCGGTGAAACGATGCCGAGGGCTCCGACGGTAAAAAGTGCCGCGTGGAGCGCGTCGAACTCATTCGAGCTCTCGATGGCGGTGTCGTCGATGTAGGACGGCAGGACCCGCAGGATGAAGACCGGCGTCGAGATCCACTCGCTCGGGTTCTCGGTGCTGGTCAGCTGGAGCTCCGCCTGGGCGTCACCCTTCACCGCAAGCGCCTGGTTCGTCAGGGCCACGATGAAGGTGCCGTCGCCGTTGTTGATGCAGGTGTTGTAGATCTTCGTGCCGTCCGGTTTCTTGATGTAGATCTTCGCGGTCGCAGTCTCGATGTCATACGTCTCATACTCCGTCTCGACCTTGATCACGACGCTGCGCCCGGTGTCGCCCTGTTTCGCGGTCACGATCGAAAGCGGAAGCTGGCGGTCCAGACTGACCGTCACGGTGTTGATGATCATTTGTTAATCTCCTCGATGATGACGTCAGCCAGGGTCGCCTGCGGCTTGCCCAGCTCGATCTCGTTGTATCTCTCGGCAAGGACGTCCCAGTCGGTCTTGACCACCTTCGCGGTCGCCGTGAGGCCCATGCCGGTATGCTCGATGTGTACGGTGTCGCAGAGGCGGACGGTCATGACCTTCGAGCTCGCCGCGCCCTCCGCCGTCTGGCTGGGAGGGATGAAGCTGACGGTGACGGTCGTCTCCGGCGTCATTCCCCCGGAGGCCGTCAGGTAGGCCTGCGCGTAGGTCCGCAGCTGGGCCTCGGTGGGTGCGTTCTCGAATTTGTCGGAGCAGTCCAGGACCTTGATGGTCGGGTCGCCGCTGTCGGTGATGTAGCCCTCCGGCAGAGTGACGACCACGCCTTCCTTCTCCCAGTACGGCGCCACCGCGTCGAACAGGTCAGAGGTGTCGAGCTCGACCTCGAGGTCGGTCATGTATTCGCCGTAGCGGATGACCACGCCGCGGTCCTGGCCGCGGTCCTTCAGGTAGCTGACCGCGAACTTGTCGAAGAGGTAGTCGCCCTTGCCGTAGACGTCCAGGAGCGAGCCCTCAGATCCGCCCAGGAGCGAGCGCACCGAGCGCGGCACCGTCAGGGTGTAGGATGTCGCCACCGTCTTGTCAGTCGTGAAGGTGAACGGATTCAAGATCATGCAGTTCGTGGAGATCTTGCTGAAGGCGTCCGCGCAGCTGGTGCCGGAGAACGGCTGCACCGCGATCCCGGTCAGCCGGTAGGAGATGTGGTGCGCGTAGTAGGTCACCACGCCGTTGATCTCCGCGCTCCGCTTGTAGATCTGGAACGGCTGACGGTCGCCTGAATCGTCATGAGTGGCGAGGATCAGGCAGCCGAGATCGATCTCGGAATAGAAGTAGCCGTTCGCCGGGTAGTCGAGCTCGAGCTCGTAGATACCGTTGCGTTCCTCCACCACCTCGCACCGCAGGGCCTCCGTCAGGCCGCCGAGGCCGAGGCCGGTGAAGGCCGTCTCGGTGTAGGGGTACAGGATCGGGATCATGTTACACCTCCCACCAGCGCGGCCGGATGCGGACCTCCGAGATATTTGTGAAATTCACGCCGCCGCCACGGCTCTCCATCTTCCCGCTGCCGGCGTAGTTCTCGAAGCTGACGTGGCTGGTCCAGTCCTGCATGGCGCCGCCGCTGTCTTCACCGAAGGCCACCATGTCCTCGCATCGGATCTCGACCAGACCGCCGTCCGGCGCCTCGTCGATCTCGATGTGCAGGTCGCCGATGTCGAGCTCCGCGCCGTCGTTCGTCAGATCCGCCTCGATCCACGGCTGGAAGGGCCACTCGGTCGGGTTGATCAGGGTGCCGGCCTCGGTGAACGTCCGCGTGACGCCCCCGCTGTCCAGGTACTGCTGCGGCTGGCAGGTGAAGCGCAGAGTGAAGGAACCGGCGCGTCTCCAGTCGGAGATCTCCGGCTCGATCGCGTCACCGAAGACCGCCCAGCGCCATCTGTCGCCCTGGTAGCTGTCACGCAGGACCACGGGAAGGCCCTGCTGGGTGATGGACAGGATGTAGTTCTTCAGGGCGCGGAAGTTGTCCTCGAAGTTCGGAGCGATGAAGCAAGGATACTCGATCGTCACCTCCGAGAGGCGCACGCTCGTGGAGTGCAGGAGGCCGTGACGGCCCGGCACCTCGTAGGTCTCACGGTACAGCGCCGGAGACACCAGGACGCCGGAGCCGGTGCAGTAGCAGTTGAAGTCCCCGAGATCCTGGTTGCCGAAGATGATGGTGTTTCTCATGGCCGCCTCCTTATGCGTATGCGCCGGAGCGCTGCCGCTGCTGCCGTACCAGGACGCGCTGGACCTCATAGGCCAGCTGCTCCGCGTTCTGTCCCGGCTGCTGGTAGATGTTGATGGTGTTGCCGCCGGAGGTCGTGCCCACCAGCTCGCGCAGGCGATTCAGGCCCATCACGATTTCTGCACCGGCTCCATCTCCGAATCCCTTAAGTCCTGCGGATGTCGTCATGACCGTCGGCTGGGTGAACATGACCGGGTTATCGTAGGCCTTGCGGTACCACTCGATGCCGACCTTCGGCAGGCTCGGAGGCCATTTGAACAGGTCCAGCTTGCCGGTGACGGTGAGGTGCGGTAGCTTCAGCTTCGGGAGCGACCAGTCGAACTTGAAGAAGCCCTTGATGGCGTCGATGGCCTTCTTGACCGCTTCCTTCGCCGCCTCGATCGGCTTCATGATGGCGTTCTTGATGCCTTCCCAGATCTCCGAGGTCTTCTGCTTGATGCTGTCCCAGACGCCGGAAACGAAGTCCTTGATCTTGCCGAAAAAGCCCTTGATGCTTTCCCATGCGCCCTTGGCCCACGCCTTGATCTTGTCCCAGTTTTTTACGATGACCGTGATAATTCCAGCAATCGCCAGACCAGCCGCAATAGCCCCGCCAATCATGAGCCCGATCGGGCTTGTGACGGCCGTGAAGGCGGCAGCCAGGATCGGCAGAGCGCCGGAGACTGCGGACAGCAGCCCCAGGAGTGGCGAAAGGACAGCCAGGACGCCTCCGATGACTAGGATGACGGTCCAGGTATCACTATCGAGCTGGCCCAGCCACTCGCACACACTGGTGACCCATTCGACCACCTGCTCGAGCGCCGGGGCCAGGTTCCCGGCGAGCTGTGAGCCGATCTCCATCAGCCCCGACGAGACCGTGCCCTTCAGCTTGTCAATGCCATCATTGAACTGATTAGCCCCGTCAAGTGCTTCACCGCTCAGGATGAGGCCGGCGTTCTCCGCCTCGTCGCCAAGGGCCTTGAGGCTTGCTCCGCCGTCGTCGATGATGCCGGCGAGCTCCGCAGCGCTCTTTCCGAAGAGCTCCTGCGCCTTGATGTCGCGCTCGGTCTCGTTCGGGATCTCGGAGAGGGCCTTCAGGGTATCCGACCAAATATCATTGATGTCCCGGTATTCGCCCTTAGCGTCCTTCGTGGCGACGCCGAGATCCTTGAAGGCGTCTTCGTTCGAGCCGACCTGCTTGGTCAGTTTCGCATAGCTCCCCGCGATGTCCTCGACAGAGACGTCGACCAGCTCCGCGGCGAACATCCACTTCTGGATCTCGTCAGTGCTGACGCCATACTGCTTTGAGAGAGTGTTGATCTCGTCCGCGTTCTTGCCGGCAGCGTAGGCATTTGCCAGCAGACCGCCGGCCACGATCCCGCCGAAGGCCGACAGCTTTTTCGTCTTTTCCGCTGCGTCCTTCGTCTTCGCGGCGAAGGCTTCGATGGCCGGGTTGCAGGATTTATACTGCTTCTCGAGCTTTTTCAGCTCGTTCTCGGTCTCTACGATCTCGCGCTGGAGGGCATCCTGGGCCCGCTGGTTCTTCTCGGTGTCGCCGCTCTCCTTCATTTGTCGGAGAGCTTCCTTCTCCTTCTCCAGCTTCTCCTTGGTGGCGTCCACGCTCTTGCCCAGCAGTTCCTGCTTCTGCTTCAGGAGCTCGATGTTGCCCGGGTCCAGCTTCAGGAGTTTCTGGACGTCCCGCAGGTCGGCCTGGGTGTCGCGGAGGGTCTTGTTGGTCCCTTCGAGGGCCTTGTTCAGTTGGGTGGTATCACCGCCGATCTCGATGGTGATTCCCTTGATTCTATTCGCGGCCATGTTTTACCACCTATCGAAGTCTTCCTGCGTCGCCAGCGTGGCGTACTCGCAGTCGTCGTTTGCCTTTTCAGTGAAAATGTCATAAATGAGGCCGATGTCCAACTTGTCCAGATCGGACAGCGGGATGCCGGCCTCATAGCACCGTGCGAGATACAGACCGGTGGTCATCTCCCGCTCGGTCGGTTTACTTTTTTTTTGGGCTCCGCGGTCTGCGTTGCCGATGCTCCCCAGAGATTCATGACCTCCGGCAGCACCTGGTAGATCACCAGGCCGTCCAGGCTGTCGAGCCACTCGTCCGGGTCGTCCGGCGTGTTCGCCGGGTCTCCCTGTTTCGCCATGATGTAGGCCAGGCGCTCGAAACACTCCAGATCCGGGATGGTGTACTCGCTCTCGGTGTCCATGTAGGCCTTCGCGAGCTTCTGCGCGTCTGCGAAGAACTCACGCCCGAACTTCTGCCGGTAGAGCTTGGGGGTCAGGCCGGAGGCGCGGAACTTTAACTCCTTGCCTCCGACCGCGATCGTCTTTTCCATCTGCTTGCCTTCCCCCTTTAGGTCGTTGCCAGAGCCGTCGGCTGATAGACAGCGGAGAACCATCCGTTGTAGGTGGTGCTGTCGGCGCTGTCGCCGGTCTTCGCCTTCACGATGTCGCAGTTCAGGTTGCTGTTGAACACGCTCGTCGCGGTGATGTTGATGGTCTCGGTCTGCACCTCGACGTTCTCCGCCTTGGTCGCGCCGTTGACGGCGGGCCGGCTGGCGGTGCAGTTGTAGAGGATGTGGCGCGTGGCGCTCGCGTCACCCTCGAACTGGAAGAGCAGAGCGAAGTGCACGATAGGCGCATCCGCCACCTCGGCGACGATGCCCTTGTTGTCGAGCGCCATGCCCAGGACGTCCTTCAGGAAGCTCTGAGGCACGAGCGCAGTCTCCAGGCTGCCGCTGTAGCCGTTGGCGCCGTTGGAGACGTAGTACGCGATGTTGTCGGCGTAGAAGATGGTGTTGTCGCCGTTGGCATCCATCGAGAGGTTGACAGCGCCGGGCCATGCGACAGGGGTCGCATAGGTGGCGGAGCCGTTCGTCGCGATGGTGGCGACGGCGTAGTACACGCTCTTCAAGCCGTATTTAATCTTGTTGGCCATTGATAAGGACCTCCGTGTAGAATGTGGTCATGTGCATCCGCTCCGTGTCGATCCAGGTCTCCGTCCAGCTGTAGGGCAGCCCGGCGGTGTCGAGCGCCGATTCCACGGCCGCACGCTTCGTGAAGTCGATGTTGTCGGTGTAGAGCTCGATGGTCAGGGGAACGATGTGCACGTAGTTGCTGTCATCCGCCATAAAATCAGCGGATTCCGGGTAGTAGAAACAGATAAAGGGACACGCCTGAGCGGTCCCTTCGGGAAACTGGTAATAGGCGTATGGGACGCCGATGCCGGCGATCATGGTCGCCACTTCCGCGGTCGTCATATCACGGCCCTCACTTTCTGGTCGAATTGCTCCACCAACTTCTCTTCGACCGGCTTGATGTGCTCACGTCCTGGAACTCTCCCGCCGTTGCGCTTGGCGTGGCCGTACTCGATCAGGTGCGGGATGTACGGCGTGGTGGAGTAGATCGTGATGGAGCTCCGAAGGCGCTCCCGTTCCACTGCCATCTTCCAGCTCTTCTTGTACTGCCCCTTCGCCGTGAACTGGCTCGAGGCGTTCTTGAGCATCTTCACACCTTCCCGGCCGATCTTCTCGGTGATCTCTCCTGTGTGGGTGAGCACCCTGCCCTCGTACTCGTCGAGGATCTT